>ERZ501049.103-NODE-103-length-24679-cov-30.190627_pt1 | contig 24679 bp, 29 predicted proteins | sample MGYA00510866_ERZ501049 | MGnify/ENA primary metagenome ERZ501049 (study PRJEB25958, sample SAMN03398519) | human skin metagenome | study: EMG produced TPA metagenomics assembly of the Human Skin Microbiome Metagenome (human skin metagenome) data set. | reverse complement strand
AACACAAACCAGAGCCTCCTAAAAGTAGGCCAGCGTACAGAATGAAATCCCTATACAAACACGATGGGTATGAGCAGTAAGGCTGCTACTCGTTAGAGTTGCCATGTGCCTTTGATGCAGCCTCATCTATAGAGTATGGCATCATGTTTAATAATGAGCCACGCGGATGAGGCGGCGGCATCGGAAGGGATGCGTTAGCATCCATGAAAGGTGCAGTCGCATCAACACCACCGCGGCCCATCATAGGACGAGCACTTGGCGGGGCGGTCGGTGCTGCCGAGGATAAACTCAAGCTTGCACCGGGATGCATGCGTGCATCACCCATAGGCGCCGTAGGGAAAGGGTACCATTCATTGGGCATGGGAGCCTTCGACAAGCCTTTGAGTGGCTGGGAGGATCCAAGACCAAGAGATGCTTCCATAGGATCAATACGCGTCCGCACATCAGGCTGTGAAGGACGCAAAGGGAGGAAGTTTGTCGACTGGCCTGGTGCTTCGCCCATATTGAGACGTGGTACAACGTCCGCACTTGGGAATGGCGATGGTAGCGAGGGTGCGGGCATAGTATTCCGGATGGGAACACTGGAGCCACGATGGCGCATCATTTCAGAACGGGGCACAATATCAATAAGAAAGTCGAACAGGTCGGAGCGAGCAATCGCATTCGCAATGTCAGAACGCTGGATGGTCCGACGCTTGTTCTCCTCGGCGACCATGAAAGCACGGCAAGTAAGGTCGGCAATGAAGACTTTAGAAAAATCGTTAGAGAAACAGCGTACTAAGGAGTAGAGACGTACTTTCACATGCTCTTGAGAATAAGATAGGTGCTTCTGCCGAGATCATCTGCCAAAAGTTAGATGACATGCTCATGCGATAATGTTGTTCATGCGTACCTTAACCTCGTCGTCGTTCTTCATGACTTTTTTGATGCGGGCAAGAGGCAACGCACTGCTGTTTCCGCTAGGTGCTGAGCCAAGATTGAAAAAGTCGATGGCCTTACCGTCGGAATCGAAGCCATTTTCGACAAGGTTCATTTGATGCCGCCAAAACTGGCGTTGAAATTGCGACGGATTCCTCGAATACTGCTGGATAAGAGAGCCAAGTCGCTTTGCAGGATGAACGTTGGAGTGATCTTCATGCATTACATTAAGCGAGTCGGCGTCATGTGCTTTGGATGCATCGGAGGAACCCTGGAGCGACATGGCGTCACCTGACGATCGCATAGCTTGCTCATGTGTGTAGAATGACATAGCTGTCCAAGATCGTCCGGTTGTGATTACCTAGATAACGATCCGTCGCTGCCTGTTGGTATATGTACACGAACTTTGTCGTCTGCACCGTCCCCGTTGTCGTCTTCGTCCTCGTCGTCGTCACCAGTTGAGGAAGGGACATGTACTATTACAATTCCGCCTATGAGGAAGTGCCCGTGTGTTACGCATTCGCGGCTTCGACCCTCGTAGGTGCGCGTTTAACAATGTATCTTCTCCACACGACGCGTCGCAGCCAAGAAGCATCGATGATGCGTCGCGTTAGGGTCCCATTGACGGTAAGCGGAAGCGGGTCAGGACAAGATAGCATGTGTTGATGCACGACAGCATGACTGGTGAGTTGTACGCGAAAGGATGGGAATGATCTGACTGAAAAATTATATGATGAAAACCAAAAAAAAAAAAGAAACGAACAGAATACTGTCTACGGATTCGGTGGTGGGTCGATCTTCTGTAGGTGCCGCCCAATGAGCTGAAAAAGTCAATATCGATGTGGACTAGAATGCGACGTGCACATACATACCTTGGACATTTCAAACGAGCTTGAGAAAGAACATGTGTCAGTGTGTTGTTGGTTTGAAAAGGGAAAGGAAGAGAAGAGACAAAGTGTGCAAGCGTGCAAACACGCGTAAATACGTACTCGACGGACGATTTGCCGAACAACCCAGTCAGCTTGTCGTCACACATGATCTGGAGGTGGACGTGTAAGTAACTGGTACGCTTCATGAAGTGAGCATGGTGACATACCTGGCGCTTGTTGCTCTCATTCTGTAGATTATGGTCCTTAATATACACCCAAAGTTTTTTCACGACTTCAAAGCGCGGCATTTCTGAGCCACCGCACACTTCGGCCATGTCAGAGGATAGGCGAAGCGGCCTATTGAGTGGATTGTTGGCGTTTGGTGTGCGCTTCTTCTTTGGCTCTTGGCTTTCGTCATCGTTGTCGTCGTCCTTCTTGGAGCGCTTCTTGGAGGAGCTCTTCTTTGTCGACGACGAGGAAGAGTTTGTCGACTTAGTTGTCTTCTTCTCACCATTGGATGCCTTGGATGAGGGCTTCTTCTGTGTGACTTCGTCGTAGCAGACGCGAATCAAGCTATCAATGGCCTTTTTCTGGGCACTCAGGTCAATGCCACTGGGCAAACTGCCCTCTGGCATGTCCGCCAAAGCCATGCGGACCTTTTTGGCAGACACCGACGACAGGTCCGACTCTTTGAGCACGTCAAATATGCGTTCTTTGAGCACGGGCACATGGGATGAATCAAGCTCCGATGTCATGATGGCTTTTGTGGTGGAGGGATAACACTAGAAACAGTTGGGCGAGTAAGTGAGCAAGTGAGCGAGCGAGGGAAAATGAATCGGGGAACTGATCTAGTGGGGGGGGCTGCCGTGGATCGGTCTTGCATCATCGGCATCGGCGCCTGGAATTTGTGCCAACTGCGCATCTAATTCCCAGGTCCAGACAAAAATTCAGTGACCTCTTTTCGTGTCACTTGCGTCGGCAGGCACCAAAGGCACAGCAATAACCAGTGCACGTGGTAGGAGGCACTGAGTCGAGGCCACATTCGAGATTTGGAAAGCGCAGCGCCATACCGAGCTGACAGACCGACACCAGGTGGGGTGGGGCGTCGGCGTCTAGAGAGATCGAACCTGCCGAACAAGCAGGCCATCTATCAAATTTCAGTGGCGCTTATTGTGATACACGCGATGCAGGCGTCGAGACTAGTGCCTTTGCGCCACACAATGCGTGTCATGGCTACCAACCAAGCTAGCATCAGTCCGCAGGTGCATGCCGCGTCCGACATGCTTCTACCACCTATTCCATTGTACCGTGCCGTGCTGCGTGCCCACAGGCGATTGCCGCACGAGATGCGCTCGTTGGGTGACGACTACGTGAAGGCGGAATTTCGGCGGCACCAGAAGATTGAAAATCCTCTACATATTGTGGGCTTCTGCTCACAGTGGAAGATGTACTTGGATGCAATTACGCGAGATGCACAGCAGAATGAAGGGCTCACTCGTGGACAGAGTCTGGATCCGGATCTGTTGGACCGCTTCTCGGACGAGCAGCTGTACCAGCTGTATGAGCTCAAGCTTGCCACTACGAACCTGTTTGATCCAACCAATGCGCATTCGTCAACACCGAATGATGCGTCATCGACGTCCTCGTAGCCGACGCCGACGCCGACGCCGCTATCGTGCACTAGACGGCGCCGGGCTCGGGCCATTCAAGCACTGCCAGAGGCTTTGTGCACTGGATACGAGACTCATCCGTCACCCTCAGTTCGACTTCTTCAAACACGGTATATTCTTTTCCCCGTATAAACCCAAGTTGCTCAAATAGTGCGATCGATGGTGCATTGTACATAGATATACGCGCGAACAGCCGGGATTTTGCGATGGGCAAGGCAGTGGAACGGTGGGGCGTATCTGAGGAAGCGCAAGGCGTCGGGTCAGCCGTTAGGAAGTAGAGGAGCATTTGAAGAGCTTCACGAGCAAGGCCCTGACGCCGCCAGCGGGGCTCAGCGATCATGACCTCAAGCTCGGCCCATACAGACGGCGGCGCATCCGCTAGGTCATTTACAGCATCTGTCTCGTCATGGAGCTGTTCTTCGTCATACCGCTCCGACAAGAAAGCATTCACGTCGCCAGCCATGGAGCATGAAGCAAGCAACGTGGCAATGTTGGCGTCCTTTGGCACTGGACGCTCCATGGCCAAGAGGATGAACGTCAATTCTGCCTGTTAGATCGTGGCAAGCCTGCGGCTCATATTGCCATACACACTGTCTTTATCGTTGCGCCAGCTGCGCTGCATGTCGTATTCTGCATCGAGTGTGAGTGGTTCCGATGCTGTTTGTTCCTGGAGCACTGGATCCTGCATCCATTCATGATATGTCGCTACCTGGGGGATGGGGGTAAGTGGATAGGACATACATGCTCTGGGCGGTAAGGTACAAGAACGGTGCGGCTGCCTCGCAAGATAGTGGTCGTGTTGCACAACATAGAAGTAGATCAATGCAAAGAGCACAGACGCACGCACACGCGCTAGCGAGGGAAGCTGTGTCAAAGGCGTGTTTCAGCCATGGCCCCCAAGTACGAAGATCCTCCACAAATGGGAGGACAAGCCAAGGACGAATTGTCGCGGCCAGGTACCGACGGAAAACAGTACATGTTTATGGGATCGTGTGCATGAGCCAACTTCAACTATGGAAGGAAGGGGGGGTTTTGATAGGCAATGGTTGCTTACTGTTGCTGATTGACACCGAGGCTGCAAGAAGGAGAAAGAGGGAAGAGGTAAGTCACAATGGTCTGGACAATGGCATACGTACAGGATATTTCCACTGGTCGGCAAGTACGTCACATTTTGTGCCTGGCTCAATGTCTTGGCGATTTGCTGCGATGTTTCGATGCGACGCACTGTCAGCAGGCCATCGCCTGCTTTGTCAAGCGCCTTGGTAATCAGCGCAGCGCCTTCCGCCTCACCCTCGGCACGAATAACGGACGCTTGACGCTCCTGCTCAGCCTTTTCAACGACAAACTTGGCACGCTCTGCATCTTGCTGAGCGATCTGCTTTTGCTCGACGGCCTTGGTAAACTCCTGACCGAAAGTAAGGTGAGTGATAGAGACATCTTCAAGAACGATGTTGAATTCACGCGCGCGAGTGAGCAAGTCCTCGCGAATGCGAGCACTGACGACCTCTCGCTGGGTAATAAGCTCGGCCGCATCAAACTGGGCGACGATAGCTTTGAGGACTTCGTTTCCGATCGATGGGAGGACACGCTCGTCGTAGTCGAGGCCAAGGGACTGGTAAATCTTGGATAGATGCGTTACATCTGGACGCGACAGCACACGCAACGAAAGAGTGACCATCTGCAAATCCTTAGAGCCAGTCGTCGTCGAAATGGTGCGAGGCTTGATGCGAACATCGTACAGAATTGCACGCTGGAGCCATGGGATCAGGAAGTGGGTACCTTCGTGGGTGGCCTGAGTGTGTGCGCGTTAGCGGCGCAACCGTGCGAAGATGTGTCGACGTACCCTCTCTTTTACACCGGTGAACCGGTCGAACATCACGGCTCGATAGCCGCCGGGAACATCGTACATGCTAGCCTGTACGAGCAAGGCACTCATACCAAGGGGCACTGGACGCGTGCGTTAGCGAACCAGTCAGGACAGGAGAGAAAGAGAAAGAGAAGCCACCAAGGAGCTTCGTGGAGAGGGGATGTGTACATACCAGCGAATCTTGACAAGAAGTTGGTAGCTGCGTTCATCGTTTCTTTGTGTGCACGTAAGAATAGCAAGGAAACCAGGCACACGAGGGCAACGACAAAGAGAGAAGAGGTTGAGGAGAACGTCGATTACGTCTCGGTGGCGTGGCCAACGATGAAAAATAGGCCGATAAGCAGATGAGGGCCCAGTGGATCGGGGGGACCAGCCATGTGGCATACACACCTACATGCGCGGGTGGACCTTGCCCGGGTTGGAACCCGCGGCGCCGCGCAGTGCGAAGAGACAACACCAAGGGACGTGACCTCCACGCCCTCTGTGCACAAAAAGAATGGGAAGGACGAGCGGCGCCGGCAATGGTCCACGTCACGCCGAGCTTTTTTTCAGTCGACGCGAGTGATTCCAACCAGTATCGAATTTCGTATGCTCACCCACATTCGACTGACACGACAGTGAGCAACGCGCTTTCTTCCCATACGTGAACGGATCGAGACACGATCGCATCCAGGTCTTCCGCAGAGTCTCAAGGCTCTAATGTATATATTGCTGGACGAAAGAGAAGCGAGAGGGATTCTGCATGCAACTGGCGACTATCTACATGACAAGTGTGGAATCAATGTAAAAAAGGTCGTGCCATAGAGACCCCTCAGTTCCGCATTCCATTAGCATCTTACTTGAGCTGCTTCTTAGCATTCTTCGACACGAAGAAGCTGGGAAAGAGCATGTTAGTCGGACTTGCCAGAAAGAGAGAAAAAAATAACACGTACCCCTCAGCACCGAAGAAGGCAGCGACACCCACGGCGATAGCCGAAAGCAGCTTCCTGTCCCAGGTCTGAATTTCCCTGCGGTTCTGGTAGCCAAAGTAGCCAGCGGCACCCAGCACGGCAACGTGGACTACATTGTGTTAGAAAAATCTGTTGACAATGACCACAGGCGAACTGTGCATCTTTCCATACGTACCGACACTAAGCGTGGTGAGCCAGTACTTGGGGTTGCTCGAGAAGTCGTTCCAGCCAGCCTGGAACTTCTTCATGCCAGAGTTCACACTGGCACACAGACTGAAAGAGTGCGTGGTAAGTCCAAGTCCACGACAACAATGACATGCGGCTGCGCGGAACGTACCTCTTCTGGGCCTCCTTGGCACGGTCCTCGAGCTCCTCGGCCTCCTTGGAGATGTACTCGCCAACCTTACCGGCCGTGGCCTTGGCCTCATCATAAAAGTGCTCAGCCTTCTCGTTGGCCTCGCTGTGGGTGGTGTAAGTTTAGAACGAGAGACGGAGCTTCGCTAGAGACAACAAGATACGTACTTCGAGACCTTCTCAGCCTTGTTGGCAGCCTTGTTGACAGCCTGGTTAGCGTTGTTGGCAGCCTGGTTGGCGGCTTGGTTGGCGTTGTTGGCAGCCTGATTGGCGTGGTTCTTAGCTTGTTGCACGTTCGACATGGTCGTGATGGGGTAGAGGGAAAATGTAAGAAGAGCTTGTTGGAGTTTCGACCGAACCCGATGCATCCGTCTGCTCGGGGAATCTTGATCCAATGGAGCGTCTACAGAAGCCCGACGATATGCGGCAGCGATCGGGCCAAGCAGGAAAACATGCCATGTTCTGACATAATCGTGAATGCTTTTATCGCCCAAGCAAAAAAGCAAGATTTTCTTCCTCTCTCGCCCGTCGGCCCGCCCGCCCGCGACCGTCATCATCAGTGGCATCTTTGCAGTCCCACGTAGCATATATGCATGTATAGATCCCAGGTGGTCTCGTACGACCCAAGCCACGTGCCGAGTGTGCCCCCTCCCCCGCTTTAGTCACCACGCCCCCCCACATGAGCAAGTGGAAGGATAGGTCCGAAGCTGTTGGTCTGAGCGTGGCAGACAAACCCATCGCGTGTTGCTCTGGGTGCTTCTTGTGTGTGTGTGTAAGGCCAGCGGAACATGACATCAACACAACCGAAAGAAGCACGGATTTGCGACTTTTTGAACAAGGAGCTTGTTGAGCACAAAAGAGTCGCGAAGGGCCCGATGATCGTGGGCCTTCAGGGTCCTCAGGGCAGTGGTACGTGCTAGGACGGAACTTGTGCTGACACATCGATCATCGGATAGGCAAGTCGTATACATGTGAGCGGATCATTGAGCGTCTTGGAAAACAAGATCCGCCAGTCCATGCCGCGGTCCTTTCGCTGGATGGTACGTAGGAAAAGGACTGGATGACGTCGGGACGGCAAGGAATCGGACGACACACGCGTGTCTGAGGCTGATTCAAACTCTGCTATGTCGCGCGGCTGAATGGTTCAGCACGACTCACGCTTGCCCACACAGACTTGTACCTACCGCATGAGGCCATGACCGCTTTGGGACGAGCACACCCGACGTATTCGCTTCTTCAAGGACGAGGACAACCAGGCACGCATGACGTGCAGGTGGGAGAGCGGATTCTTCGAGCGTTTCGTACTGATGCAAATGATACAGTGTCACTACCTGTGTATGATAAAAGTGCACATGGAGGGGCAGGCGACAGACAGACCGTGTGGAAGTGTGTCAACAGACCGGTGGATGTGGTGTTATTTGAGGGCTGGTGTCTAGGTTTTCGATCGCTTTCAGAGACAGAACTGGCGCAAATGTACGAGGAAGGAAAGAGCAGGTTTAGCGAGATGCGTGAAGAGGACGCGAAAGATCGGGCAGAATTCACAGCGTGTGGACTTGATGAGCTGCGTTTCGTGAATGAACAGCTGCAAGGATGGGAGCAGATTTGGTATCCACTTCTTGACGTATTCGTGCAGTTTGTGCCTGTGGCACAGGACGGAGCCAGTCCCTGGTCGCTTATATACCCTTGGCGTCTTGAGGCAGAGCACAAGATGAAGCGAGCGAATGGCGGGCGAGGTATGACTGATGAACAGGTGTATGCGTTTGTCAAAAGGTATGTGAGCTTAGAACCATCCAAGTCGACTACTCACACGTGCTCGTGACTGTGCTGTGCACCAATGCCAATGCAGATATCTGCCGAGTTATCAATTGTTTAGTCGCGACATGCGTGAGGGCAATCGATGGACAGGCCATTGCCTCGTTTTAGAGATCCATGCTGACCGTAGTATGGGACTGTGTAGTCGTGCATAGCGAGAACATGGAGCCTACAATGCAGCGCTGCTGTGTGTATATATATATATATATATATATATGATTCTACGGGAGATGAAGAGATCTTCTACGGGTTTCGCGGGCGCATCAGCACACGGTAGTTGCGGTGCTGGACGAGCCATTGTTCCTGTGGTGGCATAGTATCGTCACCGGGCGTACGCACGACACGGAAGTCACCTTCAACGTACATCAGCGTGCCCTTGGGCACATCACGTAGACGAGACACGGTGTTTTCGCCAAAGGCAAAAATGGAGTGGAACGACGATGTCGGTGGCGCAGGTGAGCCGTCTTCATTGGGCGGGCCAGGCAAGTCGTTGGTAGCGAGCGTGTAGCGCAGGTACTCTTTGCCATGGCGGCTCTCGCGCACTTCAGGTGGAGCCACAAGGCGGCCAATCAAAGTAACACGCGAGAGGGCTGAGGCAGGCGTAGAAGAAAATGCCTAGGCGTTAGGGATGTGGGCAGCACGTACACGAGTCGTGAGGGAGCGAGGAACGGAGCGGAGGGCGGTGCCGAAGAACATGATGGTAACAGCTTGTCACAGAGAGGCGGCAGCTGGACAAAAGGGGAACGTTGGTGTCAAGGCGAAACGCGTCCGCGTCGCCGACTCATCACCCGTCACCGCGCGTGCAGCGCAGGGCGCTGTGCAACGGCCGCGTCGTGACTCGGCCGAGACTCCACAATGCACACGAGCGTTGGAGGAGCGTGGAGCGTGGAGCGTGAAGCAGCTTGGGAGTAGGAGTAGAAGTAGGAGTAAGAGAGTGCAAGTGTGAGTACGAGTGCGAGTGCGAGTGAGGCATAGAGGAGAGCAAAGGCCAGACCTGGTGCGGGAGGAGGGGGAAACGCGGGAAAAAGTGATCAGTTGCGCGTGCATAGTGCGAGACGCACATGCATGGAGGATCCTGTCTACGCGAGGCGACGTGACTCGATGTCGATCCAGTTCATCATACAGACGTATAGCACGGAAAGGTTATGGACACCTATTAAAGATTTGTTGGATGGAGAGCGATACCGACAGACATGGGTTGGTTCGGAAACGCGGTCATCTAGAAGCGATCCAGTTCAACGCGGCCGCCACGTTGCATCCAGTCCGAGAGGGCCTGAGACACTCGTACTTGGCACGTGAGACGACTCGATGCTTTGCGGAAGGGTGCATACTCGAGCATATCGTCTTCCTCGTCCGAGACGGCAGCAACACTCCAGCTTGGTGCACGATCAATGTCGCCGCGAGTGGCGGGATCGCTGCCGTCTCTTGCGTCACACAAGTACGCATGGCATGTAGCACATTCCAATTCGCCGCCACATGTAGCTTCAATGCTAGGCAGATTGTGTCTTTTGGCCACTTCCATAAGGGACTCGCCAATGTAGCCGTCGACATTGTACCAAGTGCCATCATGCGCGTGAAAGCGCAACGGCACTGTCGTTCGTGTGTCGACGGCTGCTGGAGGCGAAGGAGTGGGAGAGCGAGAGCGAGAGCGACGTGCGGGTGTGATGTGAGCGGTGTGCACGATGGGTGGGCCCCACACGTCTCTGTGGTCTCGCTGCTCCGACTGAGACATGCCGAGACGGCCACGCCACCGAGGCCAAACGACGAGGCGCTCACGGAGATCATCGAGATCATGCCGTGAAGACGATGGGGCCAGAGCTGCACGAAGAAGAAGAGGCACATCCGACACACGCAGATTGCCGTACCAGTCGCCATGCGGATAGACCAGCGCACACGCGGCCCACTTGTGTCCGCCGACATGGCTGATGGGGAAAACTCGGATGGTACGCGCCGGCTTCGCACCGTCCTGCGCACACTGTGCAGTATGATTCGTGACGGCACGTTGCAGTGCATCATAGACGGCAGTGCCGGCGACGCCACATCGGCAATCACGCATGCCATGTGTGCATACATAGATGTGGCTCTCTAGGGTATCGTGCGCACGCGACCACATCGCCTGGAGTTGGGTGCGGAGCTCCGTGCCGGAAGGCAGCGTGCGGAGAGAGATGGGCTCTGGCCAGCGGACGTAGCGCCCAGATGTGGTATACGCGTACAGCCAGAACATCTCGTCTTCCTGCGCATGATTCGGTGGCATGCGCATAGCCGTTGAGCGAGAAGGATCCCATGCGCCAAAGGGTGGCTCGGCAAGAGCGGCATCGCCGCTAGAAAGATTCACTCGAAAGCCAGCTAAAGAGCCGTGCTCACGCGTGCGACTTGCAAGCTCACTGAGCAGGGCACATGACGACTCTGCGTGGGATGGCCATGTCGTAGGCGGCCTCGAATACTGCGCGGGATGCAACACGAGGTGTGCGTCTGTGTGAGGGAGCGTGCCTGTGAGTGGCTCGGCATCGTACGGTGCCGATGGGATGTGGCCATGTTCATCGAGAGCGGGTGCAGCGTCGCACGCGAAGGAGCCGGGCCAGGCTCGCGAGCTGTACAAGCGCTGCCGCTGCCATGCGCCGATCAGACGTGCGGGCGCAGGCGCACGTACAAGTCGGCACGGTATTCTTTGTGCGTAGGCTGGCAACAAGCATGGAATGGCGGCAGTGGCCATGACGATAGACTGTGTCCTGAGCGGAATGGAGACAAGTGGCGAGGATAAATGGGTTGGGGAAAGGGAGAGAGTGTGAGAGAGAGAGTGTGTGTGTGTGTGTGTGAAAAAGGACGTCACTGCCCGCGTTCGTTCAGAGAGAGGGGGGCAGACGTGTACAAAGTTCTGGATGCCAGTGATCAGGGATGGGGGCTGGCCGTGTTGAGAACGAAAGAACCGACGTGCTGGATGGACGCGAGAAATTGGGCCGAATTTAGCGACATGTCGCTAGGCAGATGGACACGCTGGTGGAGGTGGGTGAGGTGTATTGGTTGACTGGGCGAAAGTGGCGGAATCGACATGAAATAAAGGATTGGGCGGACGAAGCGTCGTGGGAGGAAGAGGGAGCGGCGTGAATCTTGGAGCAGATCACCCAGCTGTATAAGGTGACGTGATGGCGATAAGGTGCAATCAACCGATGCACGTTCTTCGTGCAAGCACACAGTACGCACGAGGAAGCACGCAGCTGCCGCATGTATCTGCTGGAGGAAGACGGCTCAGCACGTCGGTTGTGCGCATGGAGGGCAAAGAAGAGCGTACGACGCACTTTGGGTTCCAGACTGTTGACACGGCACTGAAAGAGGGACTTGTGGGTGGCGTGTTTTCCTCTGTCGCGTCATCGTACGACATGATGAATGATGCCATGTCTATGGGCATCCACAGGCTGTGGAAGAACCGGTTCGTCGACATGCTTGATCCACGCGGAGGAATCCGGTGCCTGGACGTAGCAGGAGGTACAGGCGACATTGCGTTGCGGCTTCTGGATCACGCACGGACGAAGCATCTGGACCGTGAGGTGCAGGTGACGATTCTCGACATCAATGCGAGCATGTTGATCGAGGGCCAGAAACGCGTGAAGGAAAGCATGTACTGGAACACGCCGCAGGTGCGATTTCAGCTCGGCAATGCAGAGGCATTGGACCAAGTGATGCCGGTGCCGGAGCGAAAGAACCCGCCAGCGAGCACGCGACGGAATCCGATTTTGCCACCGCTCGTGAGTGAGCCGATCGCGAGTGAGTCTCTTGACTTGTATACGATTGCGTTTGGGATCCGGAACTGCACACACATTGATCGGGTGATTGCCGAGGCGTTCCGTGTGCTGAAGCCGGGTGGTATCTTTGCATGCCTCGAGTTTGGCAAGGTATCTGTGCCGCTGCTGGCGCAGCTGTACCGGCAATACTCGTTCCATGTGATTCCTCCGCTCGGTGAACTGCTTGTGGGCGATCGCGACTCGTACCAGTATCTGGTGGAATCGATTGAGCGGTTCCCGACACAGGCCGAGTTTGCACGCATGGTCGCTGAGGCTGGGTTCTTGCTCCCAGGCACAGCTGCGTCGTCGTCGATGGGCCTGCCGCGCCTGGTGGGCGGCGGCGCATGGGAAGATCTGACATGCGGTGTTGCTACTATTTGGACAGGTACGTGAGAGTTCGCGCCGAGATGCAACGACACTAACTTGCCGCAGGGTACGTGTTACGTCGACCAGGTGGTGATGGGGGTGGGGAGGGGCGCAATGGCGAAAGCGATGATGTCACCGACGTTCATCGCCCAGCTATGAATTTTGCTGGCCACCAAGACCTGTGTGATGCATGACTAACTAACCAACCCAGTATCAAACCGTTTGCCTAGGTTTAGTGTGGAATACGTTCACATCGAATGAACGTCTTGCTCGGATCGTGGGGTAGAATGCAAAAGAAGCCCATAGACTGCATAGTCTGGAATAGTTCACGCGCTGGGATGGTACGGACCGTGTCAGAAGGTATGCGATGATGCATACGTACATTCGAGCGAGATCTTTGCACACTGTTCTTGTCCATTAGGGAGCACGCGGCACAGCTTCGACGATGGTACACCACGCTCACTGTCAACTTGTTAGCACAGAGATCAGGCGACGGAGAAGAACAAACAACCAAGTACTCACCCGTCTAATGTGAATGTCGAACTTTTGCCACCCCGACTTTCGGCATCCTGCGCAATGAGGCGGCGCACTTCGTCATGCTCTGGCTTATTGAGTCTTTGCACGAGGTTGGAGCTCTCCATCGACCTGTTGGGTATAAGCAACACAACACGTAGGCAATGTGCCCCCACACGTACATGCTGGGCTTTTCACTAGATCAACAAAAAATAAAAAAGACCGATGGAGGCGCTCGTGTCCGACGACGCCACGCTTCGCTCTCCCTGACAGATCAGAGCACTGTTATCGGAGAGGGGGGCCGTTCTTGCATCGCCCCAGCCTTGTCGATGCACTTACATAAGCCATGCTGAACAGGCGCCGAATGGGTCGGCGCCGCGATAGACGGGTCACGCGCGAATCATGAAGCGTAGACCCTGGTTCGTTCGTGGCTTGGCCTGCCTCTCTGCACGGACCGGGGAATTTTTGCATTGCGTACGCGTGTGACACGCGACGCGTCAGCTGCGCAGGGCGGGGGCCGATGACGGGCGTACATCCTTGACTCGCGGGGCACACAGCACACGACAAGCGCGCCCCAACGAAGTGCGAGAGAGGAGTGAGTGTATATTAGGGCCTATCGTAGTGAGTGAGTTGGAAGGAGTGGTGGAGCGGATTGACTTTCCAGGCAAAAAAAAAAATCAAGCGCCCAAAGAGAGAGAGAGAGAGAGAGAGAGAGAGAGAGAGAGAGTTGAGCGAGACGGCTTGAACGTGATGAGTATGCCAACGGGACTTCGGGTCCAGCTGGCTTCGTTCAATGCGAACCAGATGTTCGATGGCACGGGCGTGCCGGATATGCGGGAATGGCTTGTCCCCACAGTGAACGAGAGCCGGCGAAGCGGATACATGACGACGGACGAGGGCCGCGAACTGACTGCCATGTCGCTTGGTCCACGCGAAGCGCCTGATATCTATGCAGTAGCATTCCAAGAGTTTGCGCCACTGCACAAGGCACTGTCCGGCACAGTGTCGCAAGCGCGAACGCAGGCCGACCTGGCGATCCGTCGATGTGTGCGTCATCACCAATCGATTGTGCGGGATGACAAGATGTACGATCCTCTTGAGCTCGGAGGCGGGCCAGAGAACTATGCCAAAATAGCCGACGTCAACCATGCGGGACTCGTGTTGTTTGTATATGCGCGCGAACGAGCGCCGCAGCGTGCTCATGGCACACAGATCAGTGCAGCGCACCGGGTGAAGGAGGTGCGTGCATCGTTCGTCGGCACCGGGCTCGGCATGGTCATGGGCAACAAGGGTGCGGTGGGCGCACGAGTTGTGCTGGCGTCAGCGGTGCCTGGAGGACGGGACGAGGTTCTCACGTTTGTAGGCGCGCATCTCGCTGCGCATGACCACAACGTGGCACGCCGGAATGCCGAATGGCGCTCTATTTGTGAGCGGATGGTGTTTGATTTGATGAGTGTGCAGCTGCTGCCGGTGTTACAGGAGCCGCCGAGTCTCGCTGGCGATGACGGCGACGAGAAGCACGGTGGGAACGGCGACGGAAACGGCCATGGCGGCGGTCGTGGTGTTCATGTCGAGTCAGTGCCGACGATGCGTGGATGCGCTCCTGAGATGCAGAGCGATGCCGACGCAGCCGACGATAACGAGTACTCGCTCTACGATACGCACCATCTGTTTGTCTTGGGCGACTTGAATTATCGCGTAGCGACAGGCGTCCACGGCGTGTCGCCCCGGGGGCAGCGAACAGTGCCTGGCAAGTACCCGCCCATCACCAAGAGCGATGTGCATGAGGTGGCGCGGTCATTCCAGTCGGACCGGTGGGCGTCGCTCGTGCCGTACGACCAGCTCCTGTTGGAAAGGTATGCGCCGACGCCACGCACGCTTCATGGACTCCATGTGCCAGACATGGCGCAGTATGGGATTCCGCCGACGTACAAGTACAAGGCACGCGGTGAGATGGAGCAGCTGAGCAAGAAGCGCCTGCCTGGGTGGCCGGATCGCTTGCTGTGGGGCACGAGTGATGCGTCGTATGCCGCCAGCGGCACGCTGCGGTGTGAGCTGTACCGGAGTCTGATGCGGTACACGAGCTCCGACCACAAGCCTATTACGGCGATCGTGCAGCTGCCGCATCATCTGCATCCGCTCTCGGACTTTCTGCCCGTGCCGTACGCGCTGCATCCCAACTGGCGCACATGGCGCTTGGTCGGCGTCGTGCTGGACCGGCTCGTTGGGTATGCGTGGTCGTGCTTGCTCTTGCTCGGCCATGGACATCTGTACGTGGCCGTCGCGGAGCTGCTTCTTCTTACAACAGTAGGCTGGTACTATGTACAGGGTCGTTGGTAGTCGATAGATCTATCACGTCGTCCGACTCTGGCGGTGGTTGTGGTTGCGACTCGTCAGCGACGCGCATAGCAAAGTCGTACGTGTCGCCGTGCTCGTCTGGCGCATACAACATGTGGTACCAGGAGCGCATCGCCTGTAGACAACGTGTATCATGCGCATGGATTTCCGTCGCGACGAGAGAGGCAGCGGCGGCCGTGTGAGCGTCGGACGATGTGTCTTGGCGTGAGGCACCGTCCGCCGTGGAGTCAGGAGGGTGTGCCTTGTGCGATTGGTCATACTCGGCGATCCGAGCCGCCTCCATCGTGGCGATGTCCATCTCCGGCACAGTACTGAGCAGGGAACCGAGCCAGTTGAGCTTGGTATCGGGGATTGGCTGGCACGGATGCACGGCCAAGGCCGGGAGCTGACTTTGCGGATCTTTGTCTTCGATAGGCGGCCAAGCGCCTTGGTTGTCGCCAGCCAGCAGGGTATCCATTCTGGTGGTGTCCTCGCCAAACAGGTTGGCGTCCTGCGCCTCGTTCTCGAAGAACGAGTGGAGCGTCGCGAGCTGCGACGTCAGAAAGTGGGGTGTGGCTGACTGCAAAGCGGCGGCGATCGAAAATGTGTGCGAGAGCAGGTTCGCATAGTGGGTTTGCACGGACGGCCAGTCTTCGATGCCGGGTGTATGGAGTGTTTGTTCGCGCAATAGAGCAATGGAGTTGCGCAGAGAATCGTACCGCTGATACAATGTCATGAGGTGCGAGATCGGCGGCGTCGCCGACTTGAGCGTCAAGTCGGTCCGTGCTCGTGATGACAGCTTGGTCGCTGGCATTTGGTTGAGCAGCGTGATGTGAGTACTCGCGTGATCAACTACCCAACCACACACACACACACACAAAGTCTACGACGATCCAAGTGCCGACCTTGTGTGTATGAAGGGATGTGGAGAATCCCATCACATCGTTCGGTCGCGGCGGCAGCGGCGTTGGCGGCAATGTCAGGTCCCTATCACACACCCTCCTCTGTGGGTCCAAGGTTCAGCGGCCACATCAGCGTATAGTGGAGGAGGGGTGGGGGACCAACAAGGACAGGGGCCAAAGCATCGCCAACAACTCACCCCATGCTTCCTCACACGCATCAACAACAACCACGCGTCGCAACAACTCATTGCTCCAGGTCGTAGCGGAGGGAGGCGAGGCGCCGAGGACGATGAGCGACGCAGATGGGATTGATCTCGTGCAGGAGCATCATGAGCGCAGTGCGCACGTGGACGAGAGTCTTGGGCGATATTCCGCATACACGATGCGGCTCAAGACGCTCGTGACGTCAGTGTCTCGGTACATTGCGTACACGTCGGACGTCGGCGAGGCATTTCGGCCTCTGACGCGGCCGATCGTCGTGACAAGTGCATATGCCATCAGTTGGGCGTACATTTTCACAGACGTGGGATGGACATGCTGGCAGGCTGCGAAGCTCCAAGACCGCGACTCTCCCACGCTGGCTTCTGACATTGCGTGGATCGCTGCGCGTCGCGGCGCATTCCAGTCACTTGCATCGCTAGTCCTGCCGGCCGTCACGATCCACAGCGTCGTCAAGCACTCAGCGCACCTATTTGCCAAGTTCAAGTCGTCGCGCGTGCGAGTCGCCGGACCGACGGCCGCTGGCCTCCTTGTTGTGCCGCTCTTGCCGATCGTCTTTGACGACCCTGTCGAGACAGTCGTTGAGCGTGTGTTTGATGCGCTCGAGTACCGCCTCGCTGCATATAGGGGCGATGAACATGCACGCATGTCACTTGAAAAGGGCAGCTTACTGCGTGGCTACCACATACCCGCGGCTGACGAGTCCCAGGAACATGGTGTAGACCCGTCTCTTGCAGCGCAACTTGCGATTCTTGGCGTCGGCGTAGACTTGGTGCATGTGCCGCGCATGCGGCAGCTCGTCGCCCGGCATGCACGCCGAGTGCATGCCCTTTCCTTCGAGCCACTCGCTACTGTGGCGCCGTCCTGGATGCGAGCGTCTCGCACTCCCACCGACGATGGGCCTTTGGCGTCGACGTCTTCGTCCGACACTGTATCTACATCTCTCTCGTTGCGCATGGCTGCACAGCATTTTGCGCGCCGCACTCTTTCTCAAAAGGAATGGGACTCGTTTGTCAGCGCACCGTGTCTCACACACGACGAGCGCCTGCGGTTCCTCGCTACTCGGTACGCAGGCCACGGCAGGCACTGACCACATCGGCTCTACAGGTGGGCATGCAAGGAAGCTGCATTCAAGGCCACCTACCCCCACATCTACCTGTACGCGAAGGATCTGTCGCTGCTTCGCAACACCGGCAGGAAGCCATCGCTTGTCCTCACGCGGGAGCGGGCGTATCGAGATGCAGATGGGTCCTGTGCGATCGCACTCGCGAATGCTCTGCGATTCCACACGAGTGTGTCGCATGATGGCGACTATGTTGTAGCCTCCGTTGTCGCCGAGACACATGTGTGATGGGGACGTGGATGAGCTCGCCCCAGCCAAGCCCAGCCAGCGAGACGTTGTCTTTGGGGCGTAGGGTCCTAGTCTATCGCAGATGGTACCCATGCTGCACACATGCGCTGTGAATCTGCGACCATTGGTCATTGGCCACGGCAAGGGCAACGACAATGGCACCGACGCCGTCACCGACATCGTCACCTATGCAGTGGCGATTACCACCAGCACCAGGACGACCGGCACCACCACCACCACCACCACAAGGCATGCCCTTTTCTATTCACATCCAAGCGTTGCCTCATGTACAATTCTACCATAGAAAGGTCTACATACGCTTAAGCAGCAAACTTGCTGATGGCGGCCTGGATTTATGCGTTAGTCCTGTCCGTGCCGGTGCGGGGCTGTCTTTTCCCACAACCACGCTCGCGTGCTTTGTATACATACCTGGAGCTTCGATGGGTCAGCGCCAACGACCGTCTCGACCTTTTCGCCGTTCTTGAAAAAGACAAAGCTTGGCATAGCGCGGATACCGACCTCCGACGAGATCTGGCTCTGCTCATCGACATCGACCTTGTAGAAGCCGATCTTCTCGCCAGCAGGCGTCTCGGAGATCTTCTCAAAGATCGGGCCGATCATCTTGCAGGGACCACACCACGTAGCCCAAAAGTCGATCACAACAACCTTGTCACCACCGGTCACCTGCTTGAACTGGTCGTAGGAGGAAATCACTTGCACACCCATCCTAGCTAATGTATTGTGTGTCTCAATGTAGAGAAGTGAAGGAGCAGCTGGTGGCTGCCCCGGTTCCCCCGCTTTTATGTGTATTCGAGCTCCGGGCGGGTGACTAAGCATGGCGGGATCGGTCGTCTTCTTTGCCACAGAGTGCTTGTCTCCACAATGCCCATGCCACACGGCTTACAGAGGCGGTGTGTGCATGTGCTCCGTGGAGAAGCAAGTAGCGGCGACATCGGGCGTTTCGCTGGTCGCGAAGCGCCGTGATGCTTCGATGGAAAATTCTATAGGCCTGGCCCTGCGCTGCACATATGACTCACACTTATTTCCTGAGCTTGACGTGGCAGAAACGTGCATCTTGACTGCGCGGTCGCTTGGGTGCAAACTGCAATGTGATGGGCTTGCCGTGCGACGCTAAAGACAGGCTGTCGACAGAACAGACAGATGTAGAGACGGTGTAGCTGAAGCATGAAAGCATGTATGAGTGACAAAGTAAAAAAAAAAAAAAAAACTATGTGAAAGTGAAGGAAGAAATAAAGAATGCAGATCATCGATGAGGAGTTGCAGAGACGAGAACAAAAAGAAACATGAGAATGGCCATCAAGAGAGGCAGGATGCATTGCGCTCGACGACCCATGCTGGCGGCGACGGCACATACGGAATGGTGCCGAGGCCAAGGGCACAGCCGATTTTCTGCCAGATCGTCGATACAGGGTGCGACTGTCCTTTGGCAAGACCCGTAAATGCAAAGTCCTTCCACACAGGGAACCAGCAGCGCAGGGCGAACTTCCACTGCCAGTCAGGGTACACGGCCGACACGCGGCCCGACTTGGGATCACGGTACCAGGAGTCACATGTACTAAACACGGTCGACTCCATCTTGGTGTCGATCCAGTTTCGCTCGAGGAGCTCAGCGTCCAACTTCACGTCAAACGTCGGGACTGGCGCACCAGCAGCTTTGTATGGCGTACCAGGCACATGAGCCACGGCCTCATGGCTGGGTGCGGGTGACGTCAGTACGTGTGCCGCCACGCTCATCAACAGCTCCTGCTCACGCTCGGACGTATAGATGATCGACATGTGGCCGGTGCCTGCATTGGGGCCGATCAGCATCGCCATGTTGGGGAAGCCAGCGAGGAACGATGTGCGGTACGCGAGTCGCGAACCGAACCCGTACCTGTCATAGTGTTCCTGTTGCGTCATAGTGGCACCACGGACTTGCAGTGGCGCACCTGCTGCCTTGACGGAGAATCCATTGCTCATGACAATGACGTCGGCGGGAATGCGACGGCCGTCAGCTGTCACCACAGCGTCAGGCTCGATGCGCACAAGTTGGGTAGTTTCCAGATCCACATTCTCCCAGTTCAGACATGGCAAATACGCGTTGTCGAGAATGCGGCGGCGGCAAGCCACCATGAGCTCATTGTTGCTGGGGATCAGCTGCTCATGGTACTTTTCCGGGGCCGTGCGAGTGACGTAGTCGCGACAGACCCTTTCCCATTCCTCACGTTTCTCCTGGCCCCTCTTGGAGCCTGTGGCCATGCAGAAATCCGACTCTAGCATATACCATATGTAGGCGCGCAGCAGCCACATGAGCCATGGCACGTTCGTCAACAGCCAGCGGAACCAGTCCGTCTTTGCAAACGCAGCATCTGGCAATGGCGCGTACCAATGCTTGGAGCGCACAAATTGCGTCACATGCTTTGCTTCTTTGGCCACTTCAGGGACAATCTGCGTGGCTGAGCATCCGTTGCCGACGACGATCACATGCTTGTTTTTCAGGTCGACAGAATGATCCCAGCTAGCTGAGTGGAACAACGCCCCTTGGAACGACTCGTGCCCCGGGATGTCACACTTGTTTGGTTCCGACAAGCCGCCGACCGCCTGGATCATGAGCTTGCACACGTAGTGAGTGTGCTTTCGAGGTGCGCGCGGGTTCTTGGGATCGAACGTGGCAGAGAGAATGTGCCAGAGATGCGTTGCGTCGTCATAGCGCGCCTCGAGCGCCACAGTATGAAAGCGGAACAGGTGCCCGATACCGTACTCGGCTACCACCGTGCGCACGTACTCACGGATCTCGGGCTGTCGAGGGAAGAGGCCACTCCAGTCGCTCTTCTGGCGAAAACTCAGGCTGTACAGCGGTGCAGGAATGTCACAAGCACACCCTGGATACGTATTGGCCTCCCATGTCCCGGCTGGACCCTCGAGACGCTCGAGGATCGCCATGTCAGGCACTTTCTGGTACTTGTTCTTGAGCTTGCAGGCAATGCTAACGCCACTCAGGCCACCGCCAATGCACACACAGTCATGGTACTCCGTGGGGATGTCCGACAGGTTGACGGGGTCGTTCACTAGTTGGACGCCTGGAGGAGCCTTGGTAGGATATCCTTCCATGGCTCGCAAACCGTGCGATAATCCACTCCGAGGGGAGGTGAGAGGGGAGAGGGCGGACCTGGCTCCTCAGAGTCCGATTCGATCTCTTGTCGTACTTGTTTGATCGGATCGGGTTTCGATCGATCGATTTCACGCTTGTCTAGCTCGTAGCCGGCCGGAATTGTTCTTTCGGCTGCTGGTCCTGTGGAGCACCGCACCCCACAGAAGCCCTTCTTTCCTCTTCGTAGGCGGCTGTGGAGAGGGTGGAAATCTATCCATCCCTCTCTCCTCTTGAGACAGATGGGAAGAACGAGGAACATGAATCAAAAAAAAAAAAAATTACAAAACTTGGCTAATCAAAGACTATTTTCGTGCCTTGCGGTTTGGCCGTTTGTTGGGCCTCTTTGGCTCGTTGCTTGGCTTCCCAACTGGGATGGACAGCCGGTGGGACATGGTGTGAGTGGGCAGAGCTAGCCGCTCGCGCGGCTTGCATCCCTGGTTGCGATTCATCTTTCGTTCGGGTTCGTTGCTCTTGCTTGGCACGCGCGTGGGACGGAATCAACACCGGGTCATGGTGGGTGATGCGTGTATCACGTCGGGACTCGACTCCGCGCACCGAGTCTCTCGGCGTGCGCTTCGTAGCTTTGCGTGGTTCTTTTTCACGTAGCTTCAGGTGATTCGCATGGCGGCCGTACTTTTTCTCCCAGATCGCTCGGCGCTCTCGCTGGCCCCGACGGTTCTTGCGTTGCGATTTGGCTGGTCCCTTGCCGCCTGTATCTGCATAGTCAGCTTCGGCGTCACTCCAGTCATCGCCATCCGCAGCGGGGATAAACCCTGTGTTGAGACTAGGAAGAAAAGCATCTTGATGGTCTGTCTCAATGTCGTCGTCGCCATCATCATCAGAGTCACGCGGTCGCTTCTTCCGCGCATGGTCCTGCGAATCACTGTCCGATTCACTTTCTGTGTCGCTGCCTGAAGCTACCATGGCGTCTAGATTGGCTCGGTCCCATGTCATGTCCGTGTTCCCCATTCCATCGTCGCTCTCGTACTCGTCTGCAGCAGCAGCACCAGTTTCACTACGTGTCTTTGTGCTCCTGGGACGAGATGACAAAGTGGCACTGACGGACCTGGCCGTCTCTTTCGCCTTGGTCTCGTGCTTGGATGTCTCCTCAGGGGCATGGGCATGTGCCTTCGAGTCAGACTTGGGTGTGGGATCATTAGAATGTGCAGTGTCCAAAGACGCTGGTATGTCTGAAGCTGGCATGATCAGGGGTATCAAGGCGCGGATGCATGCAGCCAGCTCAGCAGCGAGGACTTTGGAGCTCAGCACCTGGTGCGCGACACGTTCGTGTGTCTTGTCGTGGGACACTTCCAGAGACTCGAGAGAGACAGCATCGATACGTGCTTCTCTCGCAAAGGGAAGAAGTGGGAAACGCTCCATACTTGCTTCCGTGCCAGACTGACTTGCCTTTGGGAGGAGTTTGCTTTTCACAAGCTTCGAGGAAAGTGCACGCAGTGACAAGGAATGCGTGTCGAGTGATTTGAGGTGTGTGAGATCCTGCTCAAGCTCCGCACGTTCAGAGCCTTCGCTCTGCTTCAGACGGCGCACATGTCGTTGCAGCTCGTGTTGCTTGGCTTTTTTCGTCGCTGATTGTGCGACTTTGATCGTGTGATGCTATGACGCATGAGTCATTTGTCCCCGCCGTACGTACGAATTTGGCCCGGACGCGTTTCTCGTCCACAGCTGTGTGATTCGACGAAGTGGACGCAGATGAACCACTCTCTGTCGACGTCATGTTTCTTGTGCGTGCCGCGAACGTCCGCACGGCAGTCAACAACAACCACCGTTCACACGCTCTGCCTGTTCTCCAACGTGCACGGTTGGCGTTTGAGTATGTCGCTCGTGCATAAAAATGGGCGGACAGCGAAATTTTGTTAGAAAACAAAAAAAATTTTTATGTGGATGACACACACACGTGACGCTGAAAATTTTGCTCCTCACTGGCAGCGACGCCAGGCCAGTGTGTGATGGATCGATCGATCCACCGAACTTTCTAGCCACGATGGCGCGGATCAAGAAGAGAGGCGAGTCAGGCGCGGCGAAGAACTATATCACACGGAACCAGGCGCTCAAGAAGCTGCAGATCACACTCGCCGAGTTCCGGAGGCTGTGTATTCTCAAGGGGATCTTTCCTCGGCAGCCTCGGCATGTGAAGCGAGCGAACAAGGGGTCGACAGCGCCGACGACGTTTTACTATACGAAGGACATTGCGTACTTGCAGCACGAGCCGGTGTTGCAGGCATTCCGCGACCACAAGGCATTTGCAAAGAAGGTGAATCGAGCGATTGCACGACGGGAATGGCATGCAGCGAAGAACCTCGATGAGAATCGGCCCAAGTACCGCCTTGACCACATTATCAAGGAACGGTACCCGACGTTTGTCGACTCACTGCGTGATCTAGATGATGCACTTTCTACGCTCTTCTTGTTCGCCAATATTCCGTCGCAAAAGAGCATGGCGCCCGAGATCACCGCACACTGTGCGCGACTGTGTGCCGAGTGGCAGCTGTATGTGATGCGCACGCACTGCCTTAGCAAGGTGTTTCTGAGCATCAAGGGCATCTACTTCCAGGCGGTCGTGCACGGGCAGGAAATTACGTGGCTCGTGCCATACATGTTCACGCAAACGATTCCTACGGATGTCGACTTCCGTGTCATGATGACGTTCTTGGAATTGTACCAGACGCTGATGGGCTTTGTCCTGTTCAAGCTGTACACGGATGAGAATCTTGTGTACCCGCCGAAACTGGACGAGAGCCTCGACAATCAAGGTGCTGGCTTTGGCTCGCTTATGCTGATGGCAGCGGACGCGGATGTCCTTACTGGCAAACATAGTCTGCGGCCCATGGACGATGCAGCAGCGGCAGAAGCAAGCTCAAATGCCATTACACGCAAGGATGGAAAGAAGCTCTCGACGCGGGATGTAAAGCGCCAGATTGCGCAGCTCACGCGCTCGGAAGACAAGGCAGAGCACGAACCTGAAGACGACGAATCGATGCCCGCTCTTGATGCGACGATGCAGGATCAGGACAGCGATGAGGAGGCAGATGACGAGGCTGGTGCCGCTGATGCTTTCGTCGCTCATGCGTCCAAGACCCAAGGCGCAGGCGCCGACCAACTGACGACGCTGAGGGATCTGCAAAAACAGGCAGGAGAGGATCCACTGCCGATGCTGTTCAGCCGGTATGTGTTTTATATATCGCGGGAAGTACCGCGAACTGTGTTTGAGTTTATCCTGCGCTCGTTCGGTGCGTCGCCGAGCAATGTCGGTTGGGATCCTGTTGCTGGAGCTGGGAGTCAGGTGGCAGTTGATGATGAGCGCGTCACGCATCATATTCTTGACCGGCCAGTCGATGGCATGTCGTTAGACCATGCTGGCCATCGTGTGTACATCCAGCCGCAGTGGGTCGTTGATTGCGTGAATGCGCGTCAGATCCTGCCGACGGATCCGTATCGCCCGGGCCAGACGCTTCCGCCGCATCTCAGTCCATTCGTGGACGACCGCGAAGTGGCACGGAAGGGCGGCTATGTGCCTGAGGAAGCGAGAGAGAAGCTCGGCTTGGAAGCTGAATATGTGGGCGGAGCTGACGAGGATGAGGACGAGGACGAAGACGAAGACGA
>ERZ501049.101-NODE-101-length-24987-cov-30.898684_pt1 | contig 24987 bp, 25 predicted proteins | sample MGYA00510866_ERZ501049 | MGnify/ENA primary metagenome ERZ501049 (study PRJEB25958, sample SAMN03398519) | human skin metagenome | study: EMG produced TPA metagenomics assembly of the Human Skin Microbiome Metagenome (human skin metagenome) data set. | reverse complement strand
CCTTCCGCACGTGCCGAGCGATGCGTCACATACTCAAATCAGTCGAACTATGTTGTTATCAATAAGTCTTCCTTCCCATACAATCGCTACAAGGGCGTAAGTAGGCAGAGGTAGACATGAATATACTATCGCTTACTCAAATATGTTGAATTTGAGGGACTATGCAAATGTACGTAGTTGGGGGATCACAGGCCGCCACGAAGCGAGAGCACAAGCTGCGATAAGCAAAATCCCATACGTACATGCAAGACTGTGCCTCCTTCGATACCAAAGTCCTTGATCATTTTTTCGTCGGACCTGGAGTAAGTTGCATGTTGTGTGTGTTTACATACATTTGCTTGCCACCAAAAATCAAGCGTTGCTGAACAGGCGGAATTCCCTCTTTCTCTTCGACGCGTTCTTTTATACGAAGAATCTGTAAAAGTCAGCGCTACTTGTTTTCGTTTGGTCATACCTTATCTGTCGCATCGACATCAAGCTCGATCTCTATACATGAGCAACGGAGCTCTCATCACTGCACGCGCCGCATTCACACGCACCTTTGCCAGTCAGAGTCTTGACTTTGATCAACATGGTTGTAGCTGGCGTGTAAGTCACGTGGCCCGTGCGCCCTGATAGCCCGAGCATGCACACGCATTTCCCTATTTAATTGCCAATCGAGCGAAGTTTGTGTTATCTTCGTATCGTTCCACACAAATGCATCTGCTACCTCGGGAGCGCGATAAGCTGTACGTGCGCGAGATTGGTTTGCTGGCACAAACACGCCTAGCGCGTGGAATTCGTTTGAATGAGACAGAAGCGATTGCTTTGATCTCAGCAGTGCTGCAGGAAATGGCCCGCTCTGGCAAGTACACGGTAGCGTCGCTCATGCAGTATGGTAAAACGCTCCTAGGGTATCGGCAAGTTCTTCCAGGCATCTCCCAGACGATTCCAGAAGTCATGATTGAAGCTACTTTCAATGATGGAACATTTCTTGTGAGCGTTCATGATCCAATTTGCTCGCCTGAGGGGAACTTGTCACTTGCATTGCTCGGCTCAGGCCTGGAAGCGCCGTCACCAGATGTGTTCCCACGTATTTTCACTCCAGAGGGACCTGTTCCAGGTCGAATCATTGCGCTGGATTCTGCCCCACCGATCACGCTGTTTCCAGACTACCGTCGATTGTCGCTTGAGATGACAAATACGGGCGACCGTGCCATTCAAGTTGGTTCACATTTCCCTCTTCACAAAGTGAATCGTGCGCTTGAATTTCCACGTGAGGTAGCTAAAGGATATAAACTAGACGTGGCAGCTGGCACGGCCATTCGCTTTGAGCCAGGTGTGAAAAAGCGTGTGACTGTAGTCGAGACGGGCCCGACGTACAGGCGACGCATTAAGGCAGGCGATTCGGAGATACTTCCGGGCCCAGAGCCATTTTCACTGTCGCGGGCGGCGTATGCGTCACTGTATGGTCCGACGACAGGTGATCGTGTCCTGCTTGGCGACACGAATCTCTGGGCGGTCGTTGAGAAAGATCACACCTCATACGGCGACGAGTCGACATTCGGTGGTGGCAAAGTCTTGCGTGACGGCATGGGTCAGTCACCAGGACGTGCTTCTTCTGATGTGCTCGATACAGTTGTCACGAATGCCTTGATCGTTGACTACTCGGGCATCATCAAGGCGGACATTGGCATCAAGAATGGTCTCATTGCTGGCATTGGCAAAGCAGGTAATCCTGACACGATGACATATGTGACACAAAACATGATTATTGGCTCTTGCACTGAAGTAATCGCTGGCGAGAATCTGATCGTGACTGCTGGCGGTGTCGAAACTCACACCCATTTCTTGTCCATGGACATGTGTATTGAGGGTCTGGCCTCTGGTCTCACGACGTTGGTTGGCGGCGGTACGGGTCCAGCTGCTGGCACTCGAGCTACCACATGCACTCCAGGGCCTTGGCACATAAGAAAGATGCTCCAAGCGACCGATACACTACCGGTGAATGTCTTGCTGACAGGCAAAGGCAATGACTCTGGTGAGCTTCCTCTGCGAGAGCAGATTGAGGCTGGCTGCGGTGGTCTGAAGCTTCATGAAGATTGGGGTGCGACACTTGAGGCCATTGATACATGTCTTCGTGTGTGTGGGGAGTATGATGTTCAGTGCACGATCCACACGGACTCGCTGAACGAGTCCGGTTTCGTAGAAGACACACTAAAAGCCATCGGCGGTCGTACTATCCACACGTACCACTCTGAAGGCGCCGGTGGTGGACATGCGCCAGATGTGATTCGAGTGTGCGGTGAGCCGAACATTCTACCCGCGTCGACGAATCCAACACAACCATATGCATCAAACACGATCGATGAGCATATGGACATGCTCATGGTGTGCCATCACCTGTCAAGAAATATCGCGGAAGATGTTGCGTTTGCCGACTCACGTATCCGGGCTGAAACCATTGCTGCTGAGGATGTCCTGCACGACATTGGAGCCATTAGCATCATGAGCTCAGACTCCCAGGCCATGGGACGTATTGGCGAAGTCATTTCTCGGACGTGGCGTGTAGCCGACAAAATGAAAGAGATGCGTGGTCCTCTCATTTCCTCGCATGGCAAGGACTCGCTCACCAACGACAATGCACGCATCCGACGCTATGTGGCCAAATACACGATCAATCCAGCCATTGCGCATGGCATCTCGCAACATGTTGGGTCCGTGGAAGTGGGCAAGATCGCTGACCTCGTACTATACCGACCCAAGCATTTTGGTGTACGCCCAGAAAACATCATCAAAGGAGGCCAGCTTGTCATGTCAAATACAGGCGACTCGAACGGCTCCATTCCGACGGTACAACCAGTGTACTTGCGCCCGACATTCGGCTTCCAGCCAGTCTGTGCAGCAGATAACAGCGCAGCATTCGTTAGTATGGCAAGCATTCGGAACGTCGGCAAGTATGGCTTGAGGAAGCGCTGCTTGCCTGTTTCGGGATGTACGGGTCTTGGCAAGAAAGACATGAAACTGAACTGTGAGACACCTAAGATATCAGTGGATCCGGAAACGTACGTACGCAAATGATGTTGGCCGTGGGCAAAAGAGATGAATCTGCGACTACCAACATGCATCCTTGCTTTGTGCTTGACTAACCCATTGCAGTTTTGTTGTCACGGCCGATGGCCAAGACATGACGACTGAGCCTGCGACCAAGGTTGCGCTTTCAACTGGCACAGGTATATTTTAAGCTGCGTTTGCTCGCTGCGTTTCGCACTCGTTGTGGGACTTGCGCCCAATATTCGGCCTGGGCCTCTCCGTACAGAATGTATGATTGTGCACCAAGTTTTTCTACTAGCATCGAAGCCACGCTTGATGCTGCACACCGTATATAGGCAACAGACAATTCGGGCCGCACGTCGACATAGTCGATAGCATTCACAGACATTGCCGCGAAGTGTGCTTTGAGCGTATTTGGGTTTGGTGCTGCTTCTGGTGAGATCCGCAGTGCCACTATCGTGTGAAGCGGATAGTCGACATGGTTCGATACCGGAAGGTGCTTTTGTCCTGGCGTCGCAGAGTGTGGAGACAAGCCTCCCTCTTTCTCTGAGTGCTTGATCTGTTGCAACATATGCAAGGATCGCATGTCCTCTGCAGTTTTTTTCGCCATCTCGATGTTTTGTTGAACAATCGATGCGCGCCATGCCTCATATTCTATCCGCAATCGCTGGTATCTGTCCCAAGACATGCAACGAAGTGGCGTGGTTCTAGGCGGGCCTGCCGTCGTCGAGTAGCTCCAATCCCAGCTACGCAGTAACAAGGTAGCCGTCGTTGTATCCACACACACAAATGCATCATGCATCAGATCTGTCGTCATCACTGGCTCTCCATTCACTGTAGGTGGAAATACTGCATACAGGCGCATAACATGTTTGGGATCAGCCGCTTGAACAAGCGCTAAAACGCACTCGGCTATATCCAAGGCATTACATGCATGTTCAGATACGTGTTCCTGACGTGAGCTAACACGAGCAATGAATACGCTATACGTACGATAAACACGACCTGAACATCCACGGGTGGAGCGATTTTAACATGAAAAGCATCGCACCCACGCTTATGCGGTGTAAATGTCCTTGCATATGTGTGTAGAAAAAACGTACCTGAATTACATGAAAGGGGTATAGAAATGCTAGGGCGGCACACATATCGGCACTGGACTTGCACCCAGCCACATGAAGTCCTTCGTTGGCCAAGATTCGTGCTACGTGCACCTCTTGGTTCGTAGCTCGAAGTATGAGTGTTGAAAGCGAATTATATTTATCAGTTCCTGTTGAAGACTGTGCTTGGAATACTGGATTTTCTTCCTGCTTAGGATCCGGGCGCTTACTGTTCTGGCGCTCTGCCCACCATGACGACAGCTGATTCAGCAACACTGATGCTACAGGACGCATGTCCTTTGGAACGGACGTCTCTGCCTTTACATGAGGTATCACAAGCGCAGAATGTCCTTGTGGGTGTATTCTTTTAGTACCTGCAACACTACGCGGTACGAATGGCAGCATGAAAGTGAGCACAAATGGTAGTCAGTAAGAACAGCAGCGGCCATGCGCCTTATTAAGTCGTCATGTCAATTTTGAGAGTGATGAGGCCCTGAATTGCATAGCCCGATAAGAGGAGGCCGATCGGGCCGCGCCGCGCACGGCCAACCCCCAAGGTCCACGTCATCAGGACACACGCACAGGCCCCAGTCCATGTGACTGGGCTGCACTGCTGGGGTCCGCTGGCGGCCGACTTGGCCGCCCCGAACCGAAGCACAACCGCCAGTTCCACTAGTGTCCTCCACGAAACATGCACGCGACGTGGATTCTCAGTGCATTGCTCGTGTTAGTGGCTGCCGTTGTGCAAGCCTCGAATGTATTGGATTTGACCGATACGAAGGCATATGATGCCGTTGTAGGCCAATCAATTGGTGTCATGGTCGAGTTCTTTGCGCCTTGGTGTGGACACTGCAAGCGTCTTGCTCCTGAGTACGAAAAGCTTGCAGATGCGTTTGCCACCAAGAAGAACAAAGTACTTATCGCCAAGGTCGATGCAGACGCAAACCGCGAGCTCGGTGAGCGCATCAATCTGAAGGGTTTCCCGACGCTGATGTACTTCCCACCAAACTCGCAAGAGGGCGTACCATACTCGGGTGCTCGGACGACGGAGGCACTTGCCGAGTTCGTGACCGAGCAGTCGCAGGTACGCAGCCGCCTCGAGCCACCGCGTCCGCCTGCGGCACTTGAGCTGGATGTTGACTCTTTCGATCGTGTGGTGATGGATCCTGAGCTAGATGTGCTCGTTGAATTCTATGCGCCCTGGTGTGGACACTGTAAGCGTCTGGAACCAGTCTATGAGGAGGTCGCACGCACACTAGAGCGTGACGACCAGTGCCAGATGGTGAAGGTCAATGTCGATGACCCGAAGAATGCGGAGTTGAAGAAGCGCTTCCAGGTTTCGAGCTTCCCGACGCTGAAGTTCTTCCCGTCAGGCTCCGATGACAAGTGGCCTCGCCCGTACCTTAAGGAGCGCACGGCCGACGATCTGCTTGCCTTTATGAATGAGAAGTGCGGCACGTTCCGTACCAAGGAAGGCACTCTGACGCAGTTTGCTGGTCGTATGCCCGCTCTCGATGGTCTCGCAGCCCGCTTCTATGCGGCTGCAGATGCGACGCGCGAATCGATTCACCAAGAGGTCGCCAAATACGTCGAAGGCATGAAGGGTGCTGTTTCTTCGAAGCGCAAGGCATCTGCTGGCGACTACTACCTGCGCGTGATGGACCGCATTACTCGCGATGGCACTGAATATGTCCAGCGCGAGAGTGACCGTCTTTCCAAGATACTTGCCAAGAGTGCAGAGGGTCTTACGGCACTGACGGGCCACAAGATTGATGATATTACGCGCAAGATCAATGTCCTTTCGGCCTTTATGAATGAGCGTATTGCCAACGCGGCCGAGAAAGCCACACAGGCTGCCGCGTCGGCCAGTTCTGAGGCAGAGGAGACTGCCAGCTCAGTGCATGACGAACTATAAATCTTTATAGCCGTCTGTAGACGTCTCTACCGACTTTTTTTTTTATACATAACATTGCACAAGATTCTATGGATCTGTCTCTATTCTTGGGCGGAGTGTGCCTTGGGAGTTTGTTCGCAAGCTTGAATTCCGCCTCCACTCTTAAAGCAGACGTGTGCATAACGAACGTCTCGCGAACCAAAAAATGGGTGTATCACCTCGTCAAGACGCCGATCGCCGCGGCATTAGAATCCGACCTGGGTTCTTTGGCTGTTCCCGTTTCTTTTGGCGCATCGTGAAGTTTTTTTGAATTGGAACCGCTTATCGTTCTGTAGAGACTCTTTCAGCTCTTGGACGTCGAGCATGGAAACACACGTGTCTCTCGAAGGCACAGTGCAAGGCAAAGCGGCCACTCTTCGTCTTGTGGGCCAAACCTTGGAGGTCATTTTGAACAAGAAGGAGACGTGGCTCCAGGTTCCGGTAGAACTGGTCCTGGATGTATCGTGGAAGTCACCACATCTTTTGATTTCGCTTCTTGCTCCCAAACGTCACTCAGAGCACGCTTCTCGGATCCTTACGCGAGATCAATGGGCTCAACGACACGCGAACAAGCATGTTGCAAGCCTTTCCTTGTTCCAATTCCGCGCACACACGTATGATGGGAGCTCGTGGGCGAATACCGTGATGACAAAGGCATATGATCGCACCCCAGCCAGGCGCAGAGTGCTTGTCATTTGCAATCCATCGAGCGGCAAGGGTCATGCCAAGCATGTGCTTGAAGATGTGACGAAGCCTATATTTCAAGCGGCGAGATTTGAACTTGACGTTGTTGAAACTACGGCGCGTGGAGATGCATTTCGCTTTTGCACCACGTTGGACGTGTCTCGGTACGATATAATGGCCTTCGTCGGTGGCGATGGCACATTGCACGAAGCCATCAATGGCCTTGCTTCACGCAATGATGCAGTGCGCGCACTTTCAATTCCACTGGTACCTATACCTGCAGGCAGTGGAAATGGGCTGTATGTGAGTTTGCACGGTGCAGAGATTGGATTTTCTGCCCCCGTGGCATGTTTAACCGCGATCAAAGGCGTGCCCTATTCGCACGAATTGATGGCTGTGACGCAGCCGCTGGACGCTTTCGGATCAAGCGGTCGCTGGCCGTATACGCTACGTAAAACAACGAAGGACGGGCGTGGTTACGTGCAATTCTATTCGTTTATGTCACAGGCGATTGGTATTATGGCAGATATCGATATCGGCACAGAAGCATGGCGATTCATTGGTGACATACGCTTTACTTTGGGCTATGTATTTGCTGTTTTGCGAAATAAAGCGTGTCCCATCCATGTTGATGCGTATTTTGGTGCTTCCGGCACGGCGAGTCATGCCTCTATGTACGAATGTGCCCGGCAGACACCTGTTCGCGTGTTGCAGCGAAATGGACAGCTACAACACTCTAGTGCCATTCTTCACCATGAACAGATGCAGCCTCATACGCACATGGGCACAACAAAGGATCTACCATCTGACGTGCACAGACTCCGTTTTGGGACTGTGCTAGATGAGCTCCCCATGTCGCCCACGCCATTTGATCCCACGTCTGCATCACATCCGCCTTCCGATGTATGGACTCGGATTCATACAGCTGTCTCAACGGTGTATACAGGCAAAGTGCCGTATGTTGCTCGAAGTCTCCTGGCCTTTCCATATACCTGCCCGGACGACGGCCTTTTCGACGTCCTTCTTCAAGAGCAACGCTCATCCGCTATGAAAAAGATTTTGGCAACCACGCGTGGGGAGACCGGCGACCACATTTTCGATCATGGTATGGACTACTTCAAAGTCGAGGCACTTCGCATCACGCCATACGAAAATGCCATGAAAAAGAACGCGCGTCATTACATTAGTATTGACGGTGAATCGGTCCCCTATGCACCATTCCAGGTGGAAGTGTCGCCTCTGCACGTTTCGCTACTCACGCTGAGTGATGACGAATGGCTCGCTCCCAGCATTCGTGCACGTACAATCGATTCGCATGCAAGCCGATATGCGTCTACTGCGACTAGCCCCGATTCATAGTATTTCCCTCACCACGTCGATGGCTTTCTTTGAAAGAATCCCAGTATATGGCTTCTTGTCGAGCCTCTTCCTCGGCATCCTCGGCATCGCGTGTGCCATCATTTTCAGCTCGTTCCGCACGTTGCTCCCGTGGCGTTGGCTGCTGGCTCTGGCTATGTCCACCTCCTTGAATGATGTTGCCACGCCGAGCCTCCTCTTCGAGGTATTCATCAATGCTCATCGTAGGTAAACGGTGCGAAGGGCGAAACACTTCCGAGGCAAGTTGCTCTCGCTTTGTTGCTGTGCTCGAGGCTGTGATTGTAAAAGGGCGAAGTGGACGCCCAGTTTCGCTTAAAAGCGGTCCATTAGCAGCAGATGCCGACGTCCAACCTGTATCAAGACGCCATGTCTTGTCTGGCTCTGCTGAATGACCGTGCGCATCAGATAGTGAAGGCGGCGGTGCATGACTCAAAAGTTCCAGTTCCTGCGTCGCAGACTCTATGGTGTTTGCCGTGCGTAGCGCATGCAACACAATCAGTAGACACAAATACCCACGTAATCCTGATACGGGCAGCACTTCATATGATGGCGTAACCACACGGTCCAAGTCTGTACCGTCGTCATCGTCATCGTCATCGTCACCGCCATCGTCGTCGCCGTCGAGAGCTGGATCACTTGCATTAGTCTTTATTTTTGTCTGAATGACAAGAAGGTCGTAATATACATTGGAGGGGGCTTCTTGAGTGGATTTTGGTGCTTTTCGGGATCGGTATGCGTCCCGAAAAACACTAAGTTGCGCCTGCACGGCCTTTTCAAGCTTGTATTGTTGGATTTTGTTCATGCGCTTTTCTGCAGGCGAAAGCATTTTTGATGGCGTCTCGGGATTAAGATAGGGCTGCAAGAGCCTTGTCAATGATGTCGGAAGGATCTCATGCTTGCGAGCGATGGTGAAAAACACACGCGCTGCACCGATGGCCGCTTGGACATGACTCTTGCGCAGCTGCAACCTATCAGTCTGGGACTCTATGCGGGCACACGTCTCAAGTTCTGCTTGCAAGCTGGGGATCAGGAAGAGTCGAAGCGACGGTGTGCTTATGTCGTCCTTGAGATCATTCGCACTAATAATCGACATCGCGTCGGCCGCGTGCGCTACCTCGCGCAATAGACGAAGAACGCTGGCATCATCACCGCTCCTTTTCTCAGCGAGCCGGAAGGCCGAATCAAGTTTCAAGGTCAATGATGCGTCAGAGGATTCTGGATCGTCTGTCATCATCTCTTTCCCTCAAGCGAGGCTCGCTGAAACAGCAGCAGCAGCTCTCACTCAATGAGCAAAGCCGTCGCTCTTACTACTACATTTTTTGACATCAGCACGCGATACACATTCATTGTCTTATGTACTTAATCATATTTACTAAACGTTTCTCCCCTCGGCTCGCACGGCCCCGTTCATTCACACACTGGTACAGTGAGTCGCCGCCCAACTCTAATCGGACATGCCCCATGACATGTACGCGGATGTAACGAGCCATATGGATCCCGCCACAGTGACTTCAATACTTGAAAAAAACACGAAAAAGACACCCAAGGAAATAATTGGATACTCATACATGAGATAACTGTTTGATAATGTTAGAAAAATTGCATCGCCAAAGATGGCCATACGTACGATGCACCGGATAGGAACGCGTTAAAGCACAATGTTGCATGTTCAATTTGCACGACGCTAGGGTGAAGAGTGACGGAAGTGTGTGTGGAATCCTCCAACTGTTTGGAGGTATTCTTTTCGACGTTAGAAGCACGCCCTACTCGTACGATAGCATGAGATGCCAAGTATCCTTTTTGACGAAATACCACAGGTGCATTTGGTGCATGCGACGCATAAGGGACAATACGACGCAGAAGAGGAACTTGTACAAGCTGTGTTGGTGCGACAGGCTCGCTGAAAATAGGTTTCCACAACATACGCCAAAAGCGTGAAGTCCAGCGCACAGCCCATGGGTCAGGTACAAGTAACACAGGCCGAAGAGACTCATATAGAACGATTCCATCACTTGTGACAAGAGACAACTCTACCATAAAGTTTCCCATCTCCTTATTGACTTGGTTCACAGGGATGCGCAGGCCGAGTGACACGTCGTACATCTGATCTTTCTCGAACATGGGCACCCTCGCCTCTTTCTGCCAGACGGGTGGATCAGACGGGAATGAATCAAGCAGAACTTGAGCCCATGGTGCATCATTCCCATATTGAAGCCAAACATCTTTGGACAGTTCGACTTGCGGTACCCAGGCATAGTAGAAACCGCCAAATGCGAGTAACGCCATTGCCATGCAAGTCATGTGCAGTCCACATAGCATGAGAATGCGCAAAATGACTCGATGAGATGTGCGAGAGAGAAATAATGCATATGCGACTCTGTATATGCATAAAAGAGGCCATACAATCGTGACTCGCGATATAGCATAGATGTATGTCTTCACATTCTGCGAGACCAAACCCAGATGTGATGGGGTATCTCTGGAGCGGCGACGCACCCATCCGCGTCGCTTTGCTGCTACTTCATTTGATGGTCGATTTGCGAGTGACACAGGTCGCGGTGTTATTGATCGCCCCATCGCTGGCGAATGAGTTCTGGCGCCAAAGTTTCGACTGGTAGACTCAGCCATTTCAACGCATCACTCGCTCCTCCGCAAATCGGGTGGATGCAGCATCAACATGTGGAGGCGGTTACGCACGCGTACTACCGAGATTTAGTTCACTCGCATCGGGCGAGTTTGTAAGAAGCGCACGTGGCCTTTGCTTGTCAGAGGCAGGTGAGAGGTAGGAGGCTTCTAGTGTGTGTGTGTGTGTGTGTGTGTGTGTGTGTAAATTTGTCAGGTGCAAGTTGTGAATAGACTTTATCAGTCAACGACAACATGGCGACGACGAGCGGCGGTAGTGACTACAGCAGTGCTATGCGCAAGTTCAAGCTTGTATTCCTCGGAGAGCAGTCTGTCGGAAAGACGTCATTGATCACCCGCTTCATGTATGATACGTTCGATGGCAATTATCAAGCGACAATCGGCATTGATTTCTTGTCCAAGACGATGTATCTGGACGACCGTACGGTTCGCCTGCAATTGTGGGATACTGCAGGGCAAGAGAGGTTCCGCTCGCTGATTCCATCATATATCCGTGACTCTTCGGTGGCTATTGTCGTGTATGATGTGACAAATCGTGAGTCGTTCAAGTCGACGTCCAAATGGGTCGAGGACGTGCGAGCGGAACGAGGTAACGAAGTCATCATTGCGCTGGTTGGAAACAAGACAGATTTGAATGATAAGCGGTATGTATGCGTGTGAGATAATCGTATTTTTCAAGTGTGGCCAGGTCCGACATTGTCCTGAGCACCTGCTAAATTGACATGATCTGGGCCTGCGCACTGTATCGTGCATCTTTTTTTTTTCTGAACATACTAACGCATGGCAGCGAAGTGTCTACCGAGGAAGGCGAACAGCGAGCTAAAGAGTACAATAACGTCATGTTCCTGGAGACGTCCGCCAAGGCAGGGCACAATGTCATGCCGCTATTTAAAAAGATTGCACAGGCTCTTCCTGGAGGAAACGATGCCCAAACAGATGGAGCTGCGCCCCATCACAGTACGTATGATGTCTGCATAAGCATTTCTCTCGGTCGCTTTTCTATACAACTTACACCAATTTTCCAGCCATCGATGTCTCTGCTCAAGCGGAACCTGAGCAGAAAACATCCTCTTGCAGGTGTTAACTACGAGATCCTGGCTCCTATAAGCAGCGCATATGCGTCCGGTAGTAAATGTACAAGTGATTGAATATGGTTGACCACGGGTGCCCAGGCTTCTCGAACTGTTATAGCGCTTGCGCGGATTTGTCGCAGGTGGTGCTTCCTCGGGCGAACGTCAATCAAGATGCCCCCGGGGGCATATGATGCATCAATGTGGCGCATGCACTCCGTGTACAAAGGCAAGTCATAGAAAATATCCACCAGCTTCTTTATGATTGTTTTTGTACAATGTACAAAAAAGAATGGCACCGCACATGCCAGATAATACAAGAGCACGGTCGGAAACAGGAATACAAGGAGTGTGAAGAGGATTGTGCCGACAAACAGCTGATCCACCTCATGCTCAGCATTGTCAAGACGCCCTCCATGTAGAGCATTGCGCTTCTTACCCCGAAACACGTCGAATAGTTCGCTGGCCGCGTGGAGAAAGAATGCGTAGACATGCACCAGAATGCTGTACAAGACATGGAGGTGCAATGTCGCTACCGTCAGACAATCTGCAACCATGGCGATGGCGGCTGTGATTCCGGCTATGCGGCAAGCCACGATACAAATATGTACAAACCATGGAACATGCGTGTCAAAGAGTCTCTGCAGCATAGAATACCATAGAGTGATGCTTCCCAGCGTATCAGCAAGAAAAAGAGCTAGTTCGTGGTTCAACTTGATTCCAAGGGGCCAATGAACAAGCCAGTTGAAAAGAGCGTCAAACGCTGCTTGGTCCACGTAAGCGAGTAGAGCGCGGAATGTATCAACGAGAACAGTTTGCCATCGTCTCAATACGTGCGCAAGGAGCCACCCTAAACCCAGATCAAGCGCCAATGATAACAGAGCATTCCAGCTCGTTTGTTGTGCATGCTGCATTGCATGCAAGTCGTTGCCCACAGACCCATCCGTTTCGAGGTGGGAACGAAGAGTATTCCAGTGCATTATATATCTTGACCATGCAGTAGCAACTGCGACTCGCTTTTGCACTACGCACCACAGAAGCGAATACTTCGCGCAGCAATGAGGCAAGATAGGCAGGTGCAAGTGAGACATATAATTGAGCAAACCATGCACACATGCACGGCGTGGAGGTATTGGGGTATGTATGCATGCATAGTGAGCCATGTTCATATACTGGATAGCCATGCGCAAACTGCCTGTGCGTTTGGAGGATCGGAGCTCTTCAAAGCGCATGGGATCTATGGCCACAAGACGTTCAAGCCGTGTGAATGATGCTTGCGGATCTGAGACGTGCTGGATGCCAAGAGTGAGAGACTGCCCGTACAATAATTTTGGTGGTGCATACAAGAAAAAAGACAACTGATGCGGCCTGACAGCCAGCTCGGCGTCGCATAGGATGACATGTGGTCCTAGCTCGTGCAAGCTTGCTAGCACAGGTTGGCGCTGGGTATGGGACGTGGATGATGGCGAATTGTGCTTTGGAATGCACTCTCCCAGCTTACGCGCACTGGGTATGCACGTCCAAGGGCGCGGAGCTGTGTGTGAATGAACGCATGCCACGACCACGACAAATTCATTTTTGTGCGACTGCCAAGACCAGCCGTAGATCGAGCCTATATTCTCAGTCTGTGTGACAGGCCAATACACACGCACAATCTGCACGGATTCGTACGACGCTTGGGAAGCACAGAATGGATGAGGCCTGTTCGATCGCGACCGCAGCGGGGACGATTGTGTCAAGATGGGAAACGATGAGGACGACCGCGAGTCTAGTTCGTCGAGAGCTACGCGGCGGCTAGCCAGCACGCGCGCAGTGTAGGAGATACATACTGTTACAACAAAAGCGATAGAAAGGGTACTGAGTGCATGTGTGTCAGTGCCTTGCCACATAAGCGGCGGCGAGGGACGAGAGAATGTAAAAGCAACAGATCTGGTTGGTTCATGGAACCTGGATGAGAGTGGGGGCTGTCTGAATTCTGGAGAAGGGGGAGGTCAGTGGAGGTGCATCACTTTCGCGCGGCGCGGGCGATAGCGAAGGGAGAATTGGCAGTTAGATGGATGAGCAGGAGCGTTCCATCGTACGGGTAGTTCCGCGAGCGCTAAAGAAGCGGGCGCGAAACTGTGTTCCTGACCACGCCAAAGATGAGCACATCATAAAGGGAAGGGGTTGACGAAGGTGGTGACAATGTGGCGTAAGCAAGAGCAGCGCACAACTTTTCCAAAAAGCATGGATTCTTTTGCATACAAACTATAGGCAAAGTCATATACGCGTGGCATACGCAGAGCCGACACACATGCACATGAGTGCGCAGGCATCCATGTACGAGGCAGCAGCAAAAAATGATCAGGACGGTACGCAGTCACATCCATACAAATGCGTAGACACACACACACACACACACACACACACATAGGCAAGAGCTTCATTTATCAGACTTGGGGTTCCTGCGGCGTGTCTTTGGGACTCTCGTTCACATCAATGAAGCCGAGACGCAGCGCATTGTCTCCGCCCGCCTTGGCAATATCGCGAGCGCGCTTGGACTCTTGGTGCTGAACCTCGATCATGCGGTTCTGGATCTTGTTTGCACGCTCAAGCTAATCAGAGATGTCAGCACCATGTTTTGCGCGTGCGCCCGTGCATACACACACACATACCTCTTTTGTGTGATGCAAGCATTCTAGGTAGTCGTCTCTTAGAAGCGAGCATTCTGCTGGCGACTCCGACGACACGTAACACTTGCGAAAGTCTTGCCAGAAAGAGAAGCAGCGCGATGGACCTCCATTCACACCGAAACCAGACTAAACAATGCACAACGAGTGTCAGCATTCAGCAGGGGAAAAAAAAAGACGAAATTCGTGCGCTTAGGTTCAAAGCACATGTTCGTCAACGTACCGCCATCCTTGCGAGCCAAAAACCAAACGGATCAAGCAAACAAAGATGAGCCCAGTTCGAATCAACGAGACTGTTCGACTAACGGACAGGCGCACGCACACTCTGAGAGGGCATGACAAAAAAGGGCGGCAAGCCAGCTCCGCCCGATGCGCACGACCACGTGATATATTATGTCATCAACATCCGAAGGGGGTTGGGCAGGCAGGTGCCGTGCGAAAAATGGGTGGCGGTGTGGAGGCGCTCACTGCGTGCAGGTGAGGGAGCAGAGAGCTGGCGGCTCTACAGCTGGAGCCTCACCGGCGCAGAGCTGGGTGAGAGCAGCGGGTGTGTGGGGCGTGGTGCAAGCGGAAAAGAAAAAAAAAAAAAGAGGGGGAGAGGTGGGAATCGGCACAACGCCCGTGCTTTCTTCCATGCCAACCCTATGTGAAGCGGGTTTGCGAGCATACGACATCGGAACGACCCAACTCCAAGACACACGTGTCGAAGCAGGTAAGCAGGCAAGCAGGGAGGCAGGCAAGTTGGAATCATGGTTGTTGTCATCAAGCTAAAGGAAATTGATGCGTAACTAACTACTGTGTCTTGGTAGATGCTTGGTCGCAGCGATGACCGAGTTCCTGCACGGTTTCGAGCGCAAGCTTAAGAGACTCATAGGCCTCGGTATCAGGGCTGGTGTAGGAGAGCAGGTCACGGAGAAGTAGCACGTAGCGAGGAATGCGCTGAGTTGGCATGATAGCGACATCAACAGCACTAAGCTCCTTTGGCGGCGGATCGTAGGCACGAGACTTTTCGCGCTTATCGGATGACGAGGTCGAAGATGTCGAGTCTAAAGCCGCATCACTGTAAGACAGGTCAGGCCGCGTTGCGCGGCGTGCCGCCTCTACGGTCGGTGCGACAGGGACGCGGCCGAGACGGCCTTTGCTTTTGCTCTTGGACGCCTCTGTCACTCGCATCGCACGCAGAGTCGCGCCGACGACGCCGTGCCAACTGACATGCACTTCTTCGAGTCGTGGGCGAATGGACAGGAAAGAACGCGCGACACCTTCGCTCGTTGGGCTTTCCTCAATACTGTACACGAGGACACGACTGACAGAGATGAGTTTCGGCAGCATGACACGCAGCGTCACAAGATGCGGTGGCACGGTCGTATTGGAGGCCATGCGTTGGGACGTATTTGACGGTTGCGACGGCATAAGTACGTTCGTCTGCATGCGCGTGGACGAGGACGTGCCAGTGCATTTCAGCACGACGATCAACAGACTTTCCAAATGAGCCGCGTAGCTCCGCTCTGTCTGCACGAGCTCTCGGATGAGGAAGAGCGCCTTGACTTCTTTTTTCCAGTCGTCATCGTTCGTGAAAGGGGCGCTAGGCACATTACCTGTGGTGTGCCCGATGCCAAGCTCATTGGGTATCGGCTCCGATACATTCGACTCGTTGCTTTCAGTCTCGTCGACATCGTCGACATCGTCATCGGGTGCATCATGCGCTCCTGCAGGAGCACATGATGCGCCTGTGCCCGGTTCCATGGTATCTGGTGATGCTGCTGCTGCTGCTGCTGCTGCGGCGGCGGCGCCACCAGCTGAGGCCGACGATGGAATGGCAGCATCTGGTGGCTCGTCGCTGGCCGTCGACGATGCAGACATGGACTCGATACTGTCAATATCCAGGAAACTGGTTGACATGTCCGGCAAGCCGGCTGGCATTTCAGGTGACATGCTCATGCGAGCACTGTCGATCTCGGAGCGGCTAGCAGCGGATGATGCACGGGAGCGGACCTTGCGCTCGTCACCGAGGCGTCCAGGACGCTCCGTGCGCTCTGAAAAGCCGCGCGTCATGGGGAGCGGCGGTGGTCGGCGTGATGCTGGCGACGGACGCAGGTTCGGCATACTTGCTTTGCGTGATGTACGTGCACGTTCGCGGTGAGCGATGCGTTCCTTGTGCTGCATTCGGACTTGTTCGAGCGCCTCGAGGAACTCGCGGTCATCCGCGATCCGAAGCGTCGGCTGGCTCTTGTTGCGTTTCTTGCGGTACATGGACAAAGGCGTATCGGGCTTGCCCGTTTCCTTGCTGGTCGGCGCCGAGGCTGCCATGTCTTGCGAACTCACCGGCGCGGATGCAGGTGGCTGGCACGACTCCCCGTCATCCGAACGTTGGGCCGTTTTGGACTTGCGTTCTTTGGCACGCTCACGATCGTCATCCTCGGTCTTTGTCGATGATGATGCCACAGGATCGTCGTCATGGACAACCGGCCATGCATCACGAGCATTCTTGCGGATCCGATTCGCCTGCGATGCGACGGCCGTTAGCAAACTCGACGACTTCGAGCCGCGCAACGCACGATGCACACGTATTGCATCGTCGTCGCCGCTGGCCCGCTGCTCTGCCGGAGCCTCTTCATCAATGGAATGGTGCCCACTCGCGTGTGCAGACGGGCCAGGCATCGTATCGCCATCGACATTGCGAGGCTTGAAGCGCAAAGGCCACGTTGAGTTCACGGTCGGCGCTGCATTGGACGCCGCGTCAGTATCGCCTTCCTGAAGGGAGAGTGCCTTGATGTTCAGTGGCTCAAGCATGCGGTTCAATGGGCGAAAGCGCGAGTCAGAATCGAGCAATGTGCCGAGCTCTGTCGCCGGCACCATCGGTGTCGACGGCGGCAAGGAAGACGATGGCGGCGTTGGCGGCGCTGGCGGCGCCGAAGATGAAAGTGCAGGGGCAGAACTGGGTCCATGAGCAGGCGGTGAAGGCGGGGGTGACCCGGAGAGAGATGTGACGGGCAAGGCAGCAGACGACGTCGACGATGGTGCTGCCTCAGCTGACGCTGGCGCATCAGAGGACCCACGTGCAGGTGAGGCGACTGACGACGCGCGCGGCTGGCCACTAGTGGTTGTCTCAGACGCGTCGCTCGCAGGCGCAACGCGCGCCTCACTTGAGGGCCAAGACGACTTGGGCGACGGCGACGTCGCAAAGTTGGTGCCTGGCTCTTCGACGGGCGTGCCACCATGAGCCACACCAAACGCCTCGCCGGGGTGCAGCGGCATGTCTGGCACAGGCTCAACACGATCAGTGCGATCCGTGGACGCCTGCGAATGCGAGGAACGCGGACTCAGCCGCTGCGACTGGACGTCCAGTGCATCGAGACCCAAGTTGTCCAGCAGTTCCTGGGCGCCCTGTTCATGGAGTGGGGTAGTCATAGCATCCGCATTCCATTCATCCCATCTAGACTCGAGAAACAAGTCGTGCTCAGACGAATGCGAAGCACCAGCCGCGTGTGTCGTCGATTCAGCGTCGTGCAAACCAGTCATCATGGTCGCATCATCGTCGTTATCGTCATGTGGAGCGAGGGCTAAAGCACCGACGTGCGCCTGATCATCAGACATCGAGTCCGGTACATTATGCACGGACTCGGACGTTGTCGTTACTGCTGCCGCTGCCGCCGCGGCTGCCGCTTCATCATGAGGCATGCTGATGGCCGTGCCGGGCACGCTGTGTGAGCGCTGGCGCACTCTTTCCGGCGTGTGAGTGCGGGAGTCGAAAAAGTCATTTGCTGTCGCAAGTGACGTCAGTGTGTCGGCGGAAGCCATAGAACGCGACGATGATGCCTTCATCGGACTCTCGTCCGGTGGTGGCGAATTGGGTTGCATCGTCGGAAGCTTGTGCAAAGGCGGGGTGTCCTGCATCCATGGCACATGATCACTTGAGCGACGGGTCATTGATGACGACTCTGTCGGTGAGATGAAGGGATGCGGCTGCGGCTGCGGTGGTGCTGACGGTACCAATGCCGAGCCGACAGCGGTAACTGATGCTGCGAGAGGTGGTGCAGCCATGGCCGTAGTCGTCGATGATGCTTTGCGACTCGTAGGGAGAGGAAATGGCGGAGACGGTGGCTTGGTAGCTGTAGCGGACGAAGATGACGGCGATTCTGACGAGCTAGCAGCCAAGAAAGGAGCATGTGATGACGTGTCGGTCGCATATGGCGCAGAATGTACAGGAAGACTGGGTCGGTGAGTCAGTGGCGTTGAGGGCATAAAAGCTGGTGGTGATGAAGGAGCCGTGGCGACTGACGGACTTGAAGGAACCGATGCGTCCCAGAGCAAATGAGAAGGTTGGTGCAGCTGGGGCGATGGTAAGGCCGACGATGACTGCATCATTATACCTGCTGGGACGGTGCCTGGCGTACCCGGCGTGCCAGGCGTGCCAGTCATGCCTGTCGTTGATGCATGCTTCAATGCAGCTGGCGAATAGCCTGGAGTGGAAGCAAGCGACACGGACGACGCCGACAAGGGAAAGCCCGGTCGTGCAAGAGGAAGCGATCCAGGAGGCGAGGGAGCTGAAGCTAATGAGGAGGCAGCACTGGCGGCAGCCGTCGCGGATGATGACGCCGGTGGGAACGAGGGAGGCGGTGCTGCTGGATTCGGCGCCTTGGATTGTGCAGCATCGCGTTTGTTTTTGCGTGACTTGTCCTTACCAAAATTGCGCAAGTTGAGCAGTTTGTGCATGTGATCGATGCTTTTCGTTCGCGCGCGTAGAAACATCGCACGCTTTTCACTCACAGGTGGCTCAGGCGGAAGCGGTGGTGGTGGTGGTGGGGGGGGCGTCGGCACAGCCACCGGCATTTGCGTCATGGCCAGCTTGGGCGAAAGATGATATGGGGATGCCTGCATGGCTTGTTGCGACAGCTGCGGTGATGAAGGCGCTTCGTGCGGCGGCAGTGTTTCGGGTATCTCAGAAATCGGATAGGCACGCCTCGAACGCTGCAACGAGCCATTCCTAGACGGTGGACCATGCACACTGCCGCCACCACTGGATGCAATGGAGCGACTAGACGCGCCACTGTCATTTCGATGAAGTAGCGACGCACCGCCGCCGCCATGATGGTTCATCTCAGCGAATGGGAAGGAGTCAGATCCGAACGAGACCGTCCGCTGTGATTGTTCTTGGGTGTCGCGCCTCCTACGAGACGATGTCTTGGCCGATGCTGAATGTTCTTCGACACTTGGCGCATCGCTGTCGTCATCGTTCGTGACGCGGCGGAATCCTGGGAACATTTGCCACGCATGGCGCATAGCATGCCGCAGACCGGAAGTCGGCTCACCGGCATCTGACACGCCATCCGTGCTATTCCGTGACGATCCCTGCCAAACAGGTGCTAGAAATGAAGGCACCCCACTACTGCCTCCGCCAGATGCGCTTCCTGCACTGCCAGGCCGCGACGTGTGGTGTGCGGAGCTTGAGTCACTCGCATTGGAAGCTGTCGTTGCGCCCGCCACCGTCTCAGCCGTGTTTGTACGGCTCATCGATAGCGCTGAAGTTCCTACTGCCCTGCTGGGAACAGGTTCATCGTCTTTGGCAGTCATAGGCAACCAACTTCCTCACTGACACACGCACACAGAGTCTTTTTTTTCTTTTTCCCCGTTCGTGCTTGTCGGCGCGGAAAGATGAGCTGTGACTTTCGTGCACAATCCGTGCCGACTAACACCAAGGTCTGTCAAGCGTTTTTCACTCACGGACACTGCTAAGCTGCGTCGCGTCGCAAGTGCTGAGCAGCTGACAGGTCGTCGCGCTTTTGAAGCGCCGCGATGATGATGTCGAAACGCGGAACGTGCCCGATCTTCGCCTTTCCTCTCGCGACACGTGGGTGAAAGCGAGCCTGACTGCTGAGACTGATGTCGCGCAAAGCTCGGTGGGGCCCGACAAGCCACGCGTGTGTGGGTGGGAATTTTCTCGGCCGTGGGTGGTTGGCTAGCTAACTGGCTAGCCGCCTACCTAGTTTGAGTGTCTGCGAAAATGTGACAGGCGACAGAGAGACAAGCTTAGTTGACAAAGTACGCAATGTGTGGAGGGGTTGACTCGGGTGTTGGCTACGCAGCGAAGCAATCGGCGGAGGGGAGAGGGCCCCTTGGTCTGTCTTTTCGCCTGTTTCTGCCGATTGATGCACGCCAAGCGCGCAAGACTTGCGTTCATAGGCTCCATCGCGAAACATGTCCTGTGACGCGTGCTTGACCGCGACGTGACCTCCACATCAAGTAAGAAAACGGGGGGGAATATGTAGGAGACTCGGTGGCCTAACAGGCCCGTATTGGCGGACGCGCACCTAGAGCAAGACACGGTGCTTGGAGAAAGTCGGGTGCATGCACAGCTTTGAAGGGGATGGGAACAAGTGGAGGATGAGCAAGCCAACGAATCAGCTGAACGGGCGGCACACTCGCAACAGCAGCAGCAGCATTGGTGCTGGAGGCTGGCCAGCCGCGTGTCAGTCTTTGCGCTTGGGCCCCAACGTTGAACTGAGCACGTGGGATCAGTCGTAGTTGTCGCTGTCACTCCCTTGCTCTTTGGCTTAGCTATTTCGCCAGCTAATATCCAAGTACAATGTGGGTCTCGAGTGCTCGTGCGGCTGTGCGATGTGCGCAGCGTCAGTGCCGCCAGCCACAACGATGCAGTTTCGTTTTGCCGCAGATTAACACATACAGGAGCTACAAGACTATTGGTACGCCCAACGCGCCCAGCGCCATTGGCCCATACTCGCAGGCCGTAGTACACAACGGCACAGCATTCGTGTCGGGCTGCATTCCTTTCGATCCCAAGAGCATGCAGTGCGTCGAAGGTGGCGTTGAGGCTCAAGCTCAACGTGCTCTAGACAATTTGTTCGCTGTGGTCGAAGCTGCGGGCTCCGATAAGAGTCATGTGCTCAAGACGACCGTGTTTCTCAAAGACATGAACGACTTTGCAAAGGTGAACGTACGTATCTGTTTCTTTCCGTTTCATGCGCTTGTCCCCTTGACTCACACAATGGTTGTAGGCTGTCTATGAAAAAGCCTTTGCTCCCTACAAGCCTGCCCGCTCCGCTGTCGAGGTCGCACGGCTGCCGCGCGATGTCCTAGTTGAGGTCGAATGCATCGCAGCTGTCCGTGAGTGACTAGCACGGTACTAAGAGTTGGCCATTTTGTGTGATGGGGCAAGGTGCTGACTCGACGCGCTACCGGCGACGTTTGGATATGACGATGGGAGCACAGGATTCTGACCAACAACAGACTTTTCCGTCTCTTGGTAGCATCCTATCTAGGCAATATCCAAATGTATCGACATCCTTCCCAAGGCACTGCCATTCCGCATTGCATCATGTTACTCTTATCACTATAAACATAAGAACCCAACACACAATCACACTTGCAATGCTGCCGAGCGTGAACCAGCCCATGCTTCGTGCCTTTTTCGAAAATACACCCAGCTGCCCGCGAGTCCGCGTCATGAGACTCAAATTCTGATCCAGACGCCCCGTAGCCGACTCAACGAGCACACGGTCCCGCTCAAGTGACTCGGAGAAGGCAACTGTGTTGGCTTTCAGCACGCCTGCCATTCGAAGAAGCTCTGAGGAAAGAGCATCTTGCAGTGAACGATCCGACTGCAGCATGGGCGCGCGTGACTCTTTACTATCATTTGTTCGTACGCTCTCGTAGGAAAGTCGATCACCAGCTGAGGAGGAGGAGGAGGGGGACAGTGTACCTTCGTTTGCAGATTTGTGCCGCTGCCGGAGCTCTGGCTTGGACGGCAGCGCCGTACTACCTTGTTGAGGAGATTGATTGGCCGTCCCTGTCGCTGAAACTTCACCAGGTGATTGTGACAGTCTAGTCGTTGACATTTCTTCACTGCCCTGATCAGATTCCAAAGGACGTTGATCATCTGAGCCATCGTGCGCTGTTGCGGGGTCCACTCCGGTTGGTGACAGCAGATCGAGCCCTTCATACAGGTAGTCGTTCCAGTACTCATCTGCAGGCGATGCATGCAATGGTTTTTTGGAGATCCCCGTCAAGTTGTCAGCTGCAGAGCGTATATGCTGGATGCGCTCGTGCATCTTGGGCGGTGTGATCTGCACGTCGCGAGCCATGCGATCGGCATATGCCACAGCAGCGCGAATCTCATGCACGCGCGTTGTATCAGCTACTGCTCCCTGCTGATGCAAGGCTGGCATGTTTGCAGCCCGTGCCTGCTCGTCGCGAACCATGCCCTCCACGGCGTCGACAAAACGCTCGAGATGGTACGGCACATGATTCATGTGTGGCAAAGACTCTTCACGCCCGCGGTAAAATGCATCCAGTGCAGCCGCGGACATGATAAGCAACAGAGTCGAATAAGCGAGAGAAAGAGGGTGTGTAAATGGGCGGCAAAGACGAGGCGTCCTACTTTGAGGACGGCGAGGGTCCGTGCTAAGAAGCACGATAAATCCTCATCGAGCCATGACAGGGCGTGGAGTGTGTTAGTCATACAGCGCCTGGCTAGGACTCCACGCACCATGCCTCACCCTCTCCCATCTCTCTCCACTCCTCACCCCTCCTACCAGGACAAGAAAATCTGCGGCGACAATCACGCTGATGACATAAGCGTAATCTCCGGCAGTCTCTGCGCTGGCTTCTCTTTCTTAGATGATCCTACGCTGGTTGTCCACCACACCTGGACTGCTACGTGGAACGTGTCGTCTTGTGACAAATACCCAGCGGACCATGTCATCGTCAAGAGAGGCCGTGGCGGCATGCCGTCGTCAAATGGAGGCACAACTCGATAAGCTACGCGCATTGAATGCGAGCGAGGCGCCAGCAGAGGCCGTGGCGCCGGAACTGGCCGCGTTGCAATCGCTCAGCACGCAACTCAGTGAGCTGAGCGTCTCGAAGAAGAACAAGGGCAAGATCACACTCAAGACACCGAAAGGCACACGCGACTGGGAGCCGCTAGCCATGGCGCTTCGGAAGCATGTGTTTGCGACTATTGAGCGCGTATTCACGACGCACGGTGCTGTGACGATCGACACGCCGGTGTTTGAGCTGAAAGAGATTCTTGCTGGAAAGTACGGCGAGGACAGCAAACTGATCTATGATCTGCAAGACCAGGGCGGTGAACTGTGCAGTCTGCGGTACGATTTAACGGTTCCGTTCGCACGTTTCGTGGCGATGAACCCTACCGAGTACGGCAACATCAAACGCTACCATATTGCGAAGGTGTACCGGCGGGACCAGCCGGCCATGACCAAGGGCCGGTTTCGCGAGTTCTATCAGTGTGATTTTGATATTGCTGGCTCGTACGACGCGATGGTCCCAGATGCTGAGTGCTTGTGTGTGTTGGTCGAGACACTGGACGCATTGGACATCGGCAGCTTCACAGTCAAGGTGAATCACCGCAAGATTCTTGATGCCATCTTTGCTGTGTGCGGTGTGCCTGAAGACAAGATTCGCACGATCTCCAGTGCTGTGGACAAACTCGACAAGAGTCCATGGGCCGATGTGAAGCATGAAATGGTCGAAGAAAAGGGTCTTGAAGAAAGTGTCGCCGACCAAATTGGCACCTATGTTCAGCAGCGTGGTGGTCGTGAGCTGATTGCTAAGCTGCAAGGCGATGCCGTCTTGACGCAGAATGAGCGAGCTGTCGAAGGCCTGGCCGAGATGGAACTTCTCTACCAGTATCTAGATGTGTACGGCGTGACGGACCGCCTGTCATTTGATTTGAGTCTCGCACGAGGCCTTGACTACTACACGGGTGTGATCTACGAGGCTGTGACCGCGCTCAGTGCCCCACCCAGCATGACTGCCGCATCATCGGACAACAAGGATGGGAGTGAGAAAACGAAGAAAAAGAACGTGGCCGCAGAGAACGGCGAGTTGGACGAAAGCACGGTCGGCGTGGGCTCTATTGCTGCTGGTGGTCGCTATGACCACCTCGTTGGCATGTTTAGCGGCTCGAAGCGACCCGACGCCGTGCCGTGTGTCGGTGTCTCGATCGGCGTCGAGCGAGTCTTTTCGATTTTAATGCAGCGCATCCAAGAAATGCAGGCTCGTGGTGAGCGTTCATCTGTCCGTCAAAAAGAGGTCGAAGTGTTTGTACTGAGCATGGGAGACGGCCTTCTGCTGGAGCGCATGCGGGTTTGCAAGATGCTATGGGACGCAGGTATCAAGGCGGAGTTCCTTCCAAAGAAGAAGCCCAAGATGCAGCAGCAGTTTGCTGTTGTGGATAAAGAGCAGATTCCCTTTGCTGTCTTGCTCGCTCCTGGCGAATGGGCAAACGGCACTGTGCGAGTGAAGCAGCAGATCGGCAAAGACGAGGCTGGCGATGACAAAGGCACCGAAGTGCCTCTAACCGAACTCGCCTCGTTCATTCGCAGCAAGCTAGCCACGTCTGCGTAGATAGAGGACCATGCAGAGCACGGCATAGCGAGGTGGGATTGATCATGGCAAGGCGGGGAAGCTGCCAAGCATGCGACGCCTCACTCTGCACA
>ERZ501049.93-NODE-93-length-26898-cov-32.147599_pt1 | contig 26898 bp, 24 predicted proteins | sample MGYA00510866_ERZ501049 | MGnify/ENA primary metagenome ERZ501049 (study PRJEB25958, sample SAMN03398519) | human skin metagenome | study: EMG produced TPA metagenomics assembly of the Human Skin Microbiome Metagenome (human skin metagenome) data set. | reverse complement strand
AACTTGGTAGGCCGGCAAACAGATTCTTGCGTTTATGTGCAAGACTGTCTGAAAATACCATTAATAGACCGCCAATCACCGATAGGTTGCGCAGGAAGAAATTAAAGTCAGTGATCAATCCGTACCCAAAGCCCTGGATCACAATCACAAAGAGAAGCGAGCCAATCGATATCTCAGGCATGCGACGTACAATCACAAGCGACGATGATATGATCATGAGCTGCGAGAAGCAAATGTGTAAGGGTCACTACGCATAACCGGGCACCACTCAAGTGATCTATACGTACCACCACATTGAGGATCAAGAACACGTATGCGATGAACATCGGCATACCTCGATACTTGCTTAAGTACAAAGTCTGGTCATGCCACTGCGTAATGATACGGAGAGCATCTTCCAAGAACGTCACTACAATGAGGAAGCGCCCAATGGCCGGGATATATGGGCGTATCGGCTGCGATACACTGTCCATGACATCCTCGGCGCTTGACGAGAGACTCTTCAGGTTTTCGAGCCAGGGTGATTCTTTCGATGGAGGCGGCACGCCGTACAGATCTTGGCCCATCTGTGACGGCGGCACGAACGAGGAGTGTCCATAGGGCATGGTGATCGGACACGCGGCAGTATTTGCTGGATTCTCTCCAAATTACGCTGTCGGCTAGGGTTTGGCCCTGTTTACTACAACTCACTTGGCCACATCTGTCAGCCGCGCAGCCTCCGCCCCCTTGTCCTGCTTACGGGGGGGCCTTGGAAGACCGAGGTCAAATGAAAGGGGGAAGAGCTCAGATGAGCTTATATAATCTCGCCGCGCATGCTTAGTCCAAGCAGATCGATCCGTCTAAATTAGCAGTCCAACGCGAGGTCTGATTGGCCACAATCTATGTCGAAATCGCCGTGCTACCTACCGACCTACTCCATTGGGATCCCTGCAAATTCGTCAAGGCCCAGAGCCAAGTTCAGGTTTTGCATACATTGTGTAGCTGCACCTTTCAGCAGATTGTCAATCACACCCACGATAACGACGCGCTCGCCGCTAGAATGCACCTGGAATCCTCCGGCTTTGAATCCGTGTTTCAATGCAATGTCCGTAATCTCCGGCACATGAGGAAGAATTTCTACTAGCTTCTCGCCCTGGTACTTTTCTTCGAAGAGTTGCTTGATCTCGCGTGCTGTGAGTTTTGTGCTTAGTGGGACACTTGCTGTCGATATGATACCTTGGAACCAAGGTGCGACGATCGGAGTAAATGCCACGTTCACAGGTGTTCCATTCGCCAGCTTGGTCAGATGGTACCGAGCTTCACGTTCGTGGATGTGGTCTGTAAGCGCATACGGCCGAACTGCCCCATGCAGTGTCTCGGGGTCAAGTTTGGGCAGCGTGACGGGACGCTCTCCGGGCGTGCTTGGCTTACCACTCGACTTCGTGCCAGCGCCACTGTAGCCTGACACACCCATCACCGTAGGAGGGCGTGTTGCGTCCAGGTATGGAAGCAGAGGCGCAAGAAGCATTTGCGTATTGGTCGCATAACAGCCTGGATTCGAAATCAACTTCGATTGCTGAATGGCTTCTCGTGAGTACAGTTCTTGCCGTCGTTAGTCACGAACGAGACGCCGTCGCAAACGCACCAGGAAGACCATACGTCCATGCGTCGTCGAAGCGGTGATCAGCACTAAGGTCCACAATCACACCGTGTCCCTGTGCTTTTCCTTTTCCGCCCTCCCGCACTGCATCCACAAATGGGCGACACACCCCATTCGGCAAAGCCATAATGTAAGCATCGGGCGGGGCGACACTACTTCGACCACTTTCCAACTTCTTCAGGTCCTCTGGGCCAATATTCGCGTAGTACACTTGCTCCTTGGTGTATCCATCTAGAGGAAGACCAGCAAGCTCACGTGAACTTACATGCGAAAGTGCCAGGTTCGGGTGCGCATTGATGAGCTGAACCAATGACCGTCCGGTGTAGCCACGGGCACCAATTAACGCCACTCGCTTTGGCTCCGCGGTTGTGGCGTATGTCCGACGCCCGAGCGTGTACGACTCTCGCCCCTGTTGAGGACGCTTAGTTGAGGCATGCGTATATGTACAGAAACCACGCGCCGTTCCGCTGGGAACACGACGCATGTTCAGAGGCAGATACGCACGCTCAATGCGCCCTTTCTCCTCAAGCTGGCGCATCGTGCGCTCGACTTCGCCAACATCCTGGATACCATAGTAATAGAGGCTGCGCCGGTTGCGCGTGAAACTGCCATCTGCATGTTCAAAGTGCCAAGCCCGGTTTTCGTCGTCGGCACGCGACGTCCACACTAGACGTCGATAGTCTTTCCGAATCATCCCCCAGATATTATCAATAACGTGATTCATTGCGGCATCTCGTGTCATGACCAGACGCGTCAACACAGGCACTTCGTCTGGTGGATGCGACACAAAAGCGACGCAGCCCAATCCTTCATCACCGTACACCGTGTAGGGTGTCTGTGAGAGTTCCGAGAAGATCTGTGACGCACTCTTGCGATTCTCACGTACATCGTCGTCGTGCTCACGAAGCATGGTGCGAAGACGCTCAGCACCAATATCCTGGATCGACGACGATCGGAACAGCTTATAACCTCGACGAACCAGCGTACCAGCTCCACTGTCAGTAAACAGTTCCTTTTGCAACTGGTCCACCGAGATAATTGCGACGGACGACGAGCGCGGCAGATGATCAAGAAGCTCCTTGATCTCACGCAGCTTCAGCTTCGTGCCGTACTTGACCCATTCCTCCTTCATGAGCGAGTCATACTCTTCGTCCAGATTAATGGATTCAATCAATTCTCCCGACTTGCCATGGTAAAGACCGCCCTTTTCGCTCAGGTACACGATCTTAAGGGGCTCCAGCACCTTGGCTAGCTCGCTTGCAGCAACATCTGCATTGACATTAAGAATCTGCCCGTCTTGCGTGAGTGCCAAACTTGTAAGGATAGGCAGGCAACCCGCGCGAATCGCGCTTTCAATCGGTTCCTTGTCAACCTGATCGATCTTGCCCACAAGCCCATAGCGGTCCTGGTCCAGGTACGAGGCCGTGAACACGCCTAGCGGAATAGGACGCGCACGGCTGCCAAGAGATTCGAGCTTTTCAACGAGCTTTTGGTTCTCTTCTAAGAACACTCGTCGTGCGATGCGGAGTGTAGTGGCGTCGGTGATCCGGATCCCGTCTGAATAGTCGGGAACGACACCTTCTCGTTCAAGGATCTCATTCAACTGTGGTCCAGCACCATGCAAAACAATCGGATACAGACCGACACGGTGCAAGAATGTCAGACTCAGTGCGAGATCATCCAGCTCATTGGTCAGGATCGCGCCTCCCACTTTGATGACAGCAAACTTGTTGGCTGCACTGAAGATTCGCAGGTAGCGCTCAACCTCATTACGCGACGCAATAGAGTATAAAAGCCGCGTAATAGTTTCCTGGTAGATACAGTCAGCTGCCTTTTACTCTTATCGGTTGTTTTGTAGACGTACACGATCACCTGCAAGTTCACGCGAAGCCGGACTTTGGATGCGCGCAGAACCTGACGTATGCAAGGCACGAGCAGTGATTTGTCGCGCTTGCGTGTATACAGGCCGTGTGGAACGCGTGAGAGGGTGCACGCGCAATGCATTTCGACCGGACAGCAGCCACGCACGCATCGTAGCTATGTATCAATGGTGGAATGTTGGTCCGATTGATAACGCTTGCCTCGCGGCTTTAGCAATCAGTGCCAAGGCTGAAGTTCCTCCCCCCTTTTCCGCCTAGTCAAGTTCGCCACAGCCTAGCCAAGCCCAGCACTCAACTCTGTTTGACTCGATAAAGACAAGCACGTGACATGACGCGTGCCGAGTCTCTTCCTCCACCTCACGACTCGCCTTCACGAGTGCCAGCGTCGCAGCGTGCTGTGTGTGCCTGCGTGTTGTTTGTCGTGGAGACTGGGAAAAAATTGGGCGTGTGTCAAGAACTTATAGGCAGGTCCATGTGTCATGCGTCTTGACACATTCCTAGCTTAGTGTCATCAGTGTTTGTACAAGTGATCTTCAATCACTCAGTGGCATGGCCACGACCGTGCCTAGAACCGACTGGGCTGGTCGAATGACCTCGTCACAAACTATGTCCATGTCTTCTGGACGACCAAGAGTTTTTCCGTCTCATGCAAAGGAGAACGTGGGATTAGGGTATGAGCGGCGTCCCACGACACCATCACGGCCCATGTCCTCGCAGCAGCAGCAGCAGTGGAAGCAGGGCGAACAACTGGATATGAAGCTGCCGCCTTCGTCGCTCCCTCGCTCCTCTGGTTTCGATAGTCTCCAGGATTTATTAGAGCGTGAAGGTTACAAAGAAACTCGAATCGTCACACCAAAGATACCCCATGTGATTACTATTGATGACGCGGATGATATGGGTCTTGTTGTTGAAGATAAACCCAAGCATGCCCGATCATCGCTTAAACCATTACATGAGTCTGCAACGAATGTGAATCTGCAGCGGTCACCCGAGAAACGTCAAGATATCGAGCGATGGATGCAAGGGATCATGTCATCCAGTCAAGATTCCGTCTCGAAATCTCAGACCAAAAAAACTAAAACAAAGCCAAGCAAAACCAGCGATATGCATGTATTGCGTACGTCGCAGAGTGATCATGCGTTAAAACGACGTCCACTGCGCCGGAAAAGCTCGATTTGGGATGCGAGTGTCGCGTACCGCCATTCAAGCAACACCGGAGCAGACACACCACCAGTTCCGAAGCTCCCTCTCGGACCATCGGTCTACCCGGATCCGCCAGTGCCGCCAGTTCCAACGATTCCATCTCAGTTCAAGAAAACAGCACCCGCAACAGAGGTCTCCGCGGCTGCTGTTGTTCCATCATCTCAGCTCACTGTCGACGCTACGCCGGCTCTAGGATTTCTATCGTCTCCTGCAAAGCCTGTTCTGTCGCGGAAAGATGCGGTTGTACAGGTGTATGATACAGATTCTACGGTGCTTCCTCGGGGATTACGGCGTTCTAAAAGTGAAGATCTTTTACACAAAGCTCTCAAGTCACGCCGCATGCAGCGTGCTGACTCCTTGCCGGTTTGCAACTGTGGACGCGACGGAACTAAGGTGCCAATTGAACCTCGTTGGCACACACATGTGTGCCCGGTCCGCCTGCGTTGGGAAGCGACGATGCCGGAGCCTGTGCCGCCACCACCGCCGCAGCTTTTCGTATCGACGCCCAACGGTATCAGTACTCCGAAGCACTTGGACCTGAAGGGCACTGAATATGATCCTCTAGATACGCCGAGTGGATTTGCTCAATATTTCCCTTTTTCACGTCCTGGATTCCATCTCGCAAAACGCGCCACGCTCGCCGGTCTCCATGGCCTGTTCAAGAGTCATGAGAAAATGTCGCAAGACATTTCCGCTTTAAGACGGCCTGTACCCACATCTCAGGCACCTCAGCCACTGTCTATCCAGCGTTGCTCGTCAAAACATCGACTGTCACGCTGCAAGTCTCTTCCTCAGTTGTCTCCGAGCTCGGCCAAACAGACCCATGTGACTGATGCGTCACTTGCTCGGGGCGATGGGGAGCCTGTGGCCCTTACTGGCTCCCGGCGAATCCATGAACTACATCAACACGTACAGGACCGTATGAAACAGGATGACTCTACGTCTGCATGCGAGTCTGCATTTTCCACAATTCAAAGTAATGATGTCAGAACGGAGGCCAGTTCAGCTACAATCAATGCTAATGGGATCGATGCGATCGATCCAGATGCAGAGATGAGCGGCAAAAGCCCTAGTGCATGCACAAGTGAAAGTCCATCCTTACGGCGGGCCCGATCACGTACACATCTGAATCGAAGAATAAATTCAACAACTCATTCTTGTGTCCTTCCCGTATTATCAGACTCATTGACAAACGAAGGTCCTGCTTCGGGACTTCCTGCGTCAAATGATATACCAAATATGCATGGACCATCAAGTGTGCCCCTAGGAGTAAATCAACAAGCGCCAGAGTCCCTTGATGAATCGAATCCCATGTCTTATGTTTCTCCTGTGACGACAACTGCACCGGTTGATATGCTCAAAATGCAGCCGCAACGGTTGGTGCGCCGTTCCAGTAAAATGCGGCCTCCGTCGGAAAACAAGCGTTCAGATCCATCTATGCACCATGCCTTACACAGTGTCGCCGGCTCCTCGACTCTCTCAGACAAGCACCGTCGTCCGATGCGCCCCGTCCCATCTCACACTAAAAATGTCTTTACATGAACGAAAAGGCCATTGATAACGATTTGTAAGACGAAGTAAACTGAATCAGATTCTTATGACCAAAAAACATAGTATCATATTTCTGCTGTATCGAATGGATCTGACTTCCTAGCCTACTCACGTAATGCTTCATTGTGCTCTGTAAAGCCAGTTGTCACATCGATGCCTTGGCGCTCACGCTCAAATGCAGCACGATACTCATTCATGGCACGATCGTAGTCAGAGAGCGGTTGCTTCTGCTCGTGCTCTTGCGAGGAGCGTTGCCTGGCATTCACATGTGCAGGCAAGGCATTCTTCGCATTTTCTTGGCGAATCTGTTCCCATTTACTCGGCTCGCTTGTCCGGTTCCCACGGATCTCATCCCAGCGTGAGGCCGGCGGTGCATCAGCGCTCTTCTTGTTAAGACCAGCAGATTTCGGCTCCAATGTTGACCAATCTGATGATGCTGCAGGCGCGAACATGGGCTCGGATGTCTCTGAAGTTGCAGCTGGATCAGACCATCCAGACGATTCGGCCGTCTCTGAGACTGGCGCGTCAGACAAGGGTTGTTGCTTTGGAACGAAGCCGCGACGACGCTGTTCCATGGTGTCATGTAGCGCACTTGCCAAATGGTTCGGATCCTGCACGGAACGCAAGGAGTTGCGGCTCATTGCAATTCCTAAGGGAATCATGAACAAAGAACCCGCAAATCCACCAAAAAAGGTATAGAATGCAGTACCGACAAATCCAGGACGCCGACGCAACCGACCAAGCATGTAAAACATCGTCGCAGATCCACCGAGAAAACCAATCTGGACGTGTTAGTGATAAAACAACATCCCGACCCTTTCTTTCCCAACAAATAAAGCTTCTAGCGATTGTACACGAACACGTACCACTCGCGACATCCACACATTTGAACCAATTTGACGCAGAGCCTCAACTAGTAGTTAAATCCGGCTTCGTGTTACAACGTACGTTCTTGGGGCGTAAACTTGGTAGGTTCCCTTCGCTGCTCCTGGACTGGCCTTTCCATCTTGGGCTCAATGAGGAGCGACTCGCGCCTACCTTTAGATGCACAGACTCACTCCACTCCCTTCACTGCGTCCACACGCGATGCGGCTGTGCGCTCCACCTCATTCAATGCGCGTGTCCGGCCGACACATTACGCGACGCGATGTCTGCATGCGATAAAGGCGCCTCCCGATCGACCTCCTTACGTTGGCGCGCGCGTTGCCTTGGGTCGACCAGCGTGTCCCTGCAACTAATAGCGCCGATTTGACTGCCCTCCTTTGTGTTGTACGTGGTCGCGTGTGTGTGTGTATCTTTGTGCTTGGGACAATTGAAGAAGTAGGTGACAACAAGAGAGAGAGAGAGGTCGTTCGCACCTTTTGACTCACTCACAAGTATGGCAGTTGCACAGCTTACGACGCCACTCTCCGCTAAACATGAACCACTGTTGGAACGAGCTGAACTTCTTCGCTGGCGATTACGTTTGGCTGCATCTGAGGCTGGGCTCACAAGTGGCGCTCATTCACATTCTCCAACATTGTCGAAGCCTTTCGATCAAGTGCCATCACTCCATCCTTCGTCCTCGGCTTCGTCTTCTTCGTTAACAGTCTCACCAGCTCCGACCATGTCTTTGTACGAGAGCCTATTTGGGCGCCATTTCCAATTTGAAACCATCGATTCGAAAGAGAGAGGCAGCCCCGTGATGCGCCTCACTGCTTTGCCTATTCCATCGCTTCCTTCGCAGCCGTCGTCGTCACCTTCCTCCGCAGTTGCATCTAAAGCTACCCTATGTGACACACGACCAGAAGCAGATGCGCGACCACAGACACCCATACCACAAGATCATTATGCATCACAAACCGCACGTGAACGCCTCGCGCGTGTGGCATCAGCGCCCCAGCTGGGATCGCCGCACCATCGAACGCAGAAGTCTTCTGATCTACATAACTATCCAACGCCTGAACTCCTCTTGCGGGAACAGAAAGGAGTTGCCGATGTCTCACACAAACGCCGGCGCCTGGCTTCATCCACTTCGCCACAAACATCAATTCCGTCATCGTCCTCGACATTTCGATTCCCTGCCCCTGCGTCTTCATCCTCTTCCTCTACCTTGTCATCACCTCCATTTCCTGTCTCGCGGCAGGCCCATGGATCTCGACAATTCGCTGGTTTGAATGGGCACCGTAGTGCATCAAGCGCATCCGCAGCCTCTCATGGTTTGGGTGTAGCTTGCGCAACGTCGTACCCGGCTACATTCGCTCCTCGACGCGTGCCCATATCGCATTCGGGACATGTGCGCAATGCGTCTATGCCCGAGGCACGCCGGGCACATGATCATTATGTGCCTATTCGTGGAAGTGATCCAGTTCCTTCCACTGCCACGCTGTCGTCGTCAGCGGCCTCGCGAACCGATTTGGGCTTGCTTTGTCCGCCAGCTGATCCAGCGCAGCGCCATGCACACATAAGCTCAGCCCCGCACGACAATCATGTGCCACGGAGTCATGTGCGGACACAGGGCCGACATCTACACCCGCCACAGCCTGGTGTTCGTTCACATCGGCGCTCCATTTCACACAGCACCGTCGAGCTCAGCCGGCCAGTGTTCCATTTTCACGATCGCAATGATCGTTTCACGACACCGCTGGCCGGTGTCGCTTCTCTGCCCACTTCCAATGAACGTGGTGGTAGTATCACAACGCCTCCGGCCGGCGCTGCCTCCTTGCCCGACACGCCCAAATCCATGGGCTCTAAATCGTTGAACCATGGCGACTATTTGGTCATGAGTCCTAGCCCGGAGCCACACACACACACTCGCGATGGTTATGCGTCCCGAAAAGCCATCAAACCTTCTACTCCGCAGCGCCATGCAGTTGCGCGGATGCGTATGTCGGAAGTACCCAATGCACGAAGTGTGTGTCCGTTGTGGGCGCAATCGTCGCCACGTTAATAAAACTCGTTCAGCAAGGTAGTTCTGATCGTTCCATCGTACTTGTATGTAGTAATCCTATCTTCTATCATGTGCTGAATAACTGATCTTCCGTGTTGCTTCGTTAGCGTCTGGTCATGCCGACTTCTGCCGCTGGCCATGCGCACACGTTGCGATGCAAGTTGGGCTGGTAAGCGAGCGAGCATCACGTGCAGTATCATGTCACTGGAGCGAGTGTCCTTTTTCCTTTTCGGCCACTTACTCGCGTGTTCCGTGCGTGTCGTGACAGAATTGCACTCGTGTACGCCCAAATTGACAGCTGTGGGGCACGTAAGGGCGCCGCCGATACAACACAAGGGCCGATCGGTTGGACGAACGTGTGAGCTGTCGTTGCTGTCGATTTCGATGTCGCACGTTGGGACGCCGGTCGCTACGGCGGTTTCAACTTCAAATCCACATTCCCACATTGAGTTTCTTGAGCTAATAGGATCGGGATCGTTTGGGTGAGTACTGTGAACACACGCACCGACCTGACGTCTGTAGCAAGGTATATCGTGCATTGGACCACGCGAATGATCAAATTGTTGCTGTCAAGACAGTGGATTTGGATTTGTCTACTGAAGAGCTGCTGGCAGTTCAGAAAGAGATACAAATTCTCAGTCAGATCCGATGTCCCTTCGTGACCACATATTACGACAGCTTCGTTGTCGACACACAGTTGTGGATTGTTATGGAGTATTGTGCTGGAGGCAGCTGCTCAGAGCATGCGCGTGCAGGACACTTTAGCGAAGCTCATATGGCCGTGATTGTTCGTGATGTGCTGCGTGCCTTGACATATTTGCATGCTGAACAAAAGGTTCATCGCGACGTGAAAGCAGCAAATGTCTTGCTCCATGTCAGTCAAGGTGATTGCTGTGTAAAACTTGCAGACTTTGGCGTCGCCGGACAGCTACATGCACGCATGAAGAAAGACAGGACATTCGTTGGTACCCCTTACTGGATGGGTCCCGAGGTCATCAAGCAGAGTGGCTATGATACCAAGGCGGATATATGGAGTGTGGGCATTATGGCGATAGAATTACTAGAGGGGGAGCCGCCCTATGCGGATCTGCATCCGATGAAAGTCTTGCACTTGGTTCCACGTAACCCACCACCTGAACTCGCTCCCACGTACTCGCGTGCGTGCAGAGATTTTGTGGCGCAGTGCCTTACTCGCGATCCATTGCGGCGTCCAACGGCATCGACTCTTTTGAAGCATAAATTCATTAAGCAAGCAGGCTCTTCATCGGCCCTACTTTTGCCCTTGGCCTTGCAGTATAAGCCTCGTAAGCGAGACTCACTCAAAGCAGCATCTTTGGGCGACCAGGCCCCCTCATCGGCGTTGCCGCCGTTGTGGGAATTCGCTTCTCTTCGTCGGTCATAAATCGAAGTTTTGGCCGCCAATAACAAGCTCGGTTTCGCTACGGGGTTCGGTGCAACTGAGAAGGATCGAGTCGTCTCTCTATCTCAAAGAAACATATACGATCCTCTTTCGTTTCTTTGTTTATATATGCGCACACTCTCGTTCAAGCCACTTCAATGCACGCACATCCTTCTCAACACGAGGACGCAGCTTCGTCAGTACTTCATCGTGGTAGGCATTGATCCATGCACGCTCGTCAGGTGAGAGCAAGCCTGTGTCGATCAGTCGGGTTTGAATCGGACACATTGTTAGGCGCTCAAACCGCAAAAATCCTTTGCTAGTCGGCGGCTCAGCACCATTCGGAAGGAAATGGGGCTGCACAATTACCAAATTCTCAATTCGGATACCCCAATGGCCATCGAGATAGTAGCCCGGCTCATTGCTTAGCACCATGCCGGGCTGAAGGCCCGTCTCATTGAACACGGGGCGCGTGCCAATCCCCATAGGTGGCTCATGTACATTCAAGAAGTGGCCTACACCGTGCCCGGTTCCATGGCGGTATTCAAGATGATCGCGCCATCCCGGTGCACGCGCAAGTGCATCAATCACATAGCCTGTCACATGAGTCGGGAAAATAAGCTGATCAATGGCAATGTGTCCCTGCAGCACACGCGTGAAGCAACGTCGCTGCTCAGCAGTTGGTGTACCGAAGTGTAGCGTTCGAGTGACGTCTGTCGTACCAAACGTGAAGTGCGCGCCAGAGTCGCACACATACAGGTTGTTCGGGTCGATAGGCGGACTGCCTTCCTCTGGTGGAGCATAATGAATAATGGCGCCGTTCGGTCCCGTCGACGAAATCGTAGGGAAGCTTAAACCACGGAAATCCTCTTGCTGCTCGCGGAACGCAGTGAGCTGCTTAGCTGCGTGTGTCTCTGAGACGACTTGTCCCTCAGTCGTCAACATAGCTTCAAGCCATGCAAAGAATGATACAAGCGCTGCTCCATCACGCAAATGCGCTTCGCGAAATCCATCAAGTTCGACTGGGTTTTTGATGCTTTTTTGGTCAACGAGGATAGAGCGCACAATATGCGCATTTTCAGCACCTAGTGCATCATACACGGCCCAAGATGCACGCTTTCCAATAAGGACGCGCTGCTTCAGGGCCGCAAGATCCGTGTAAAACGAAGCGTATGGACGAACCGTAACCTGCGATCCAAGATGCTTCCGCGCATCTTCAGAAAGCTGCGACTCATCCACGTAGAAGTGACATGCATCTTGTGTAATAATAGCAAAAGCAAAGAACACTGGATTGAACGGTACATCATTTCCACGCAGATTCAAGAGCCATGCCACTTCGTCGAGCATAGTGGCGACAAAGGCCGACGCTTGCTGCTTCCGCATTTCTTCCCGCAATGCTTGCAGTTTTGTGGCAACGCTCTGTCCTGTAATGGATTCAGGTAGTGGGAAGATAGGCTCGTGCGGCCGGGCGGGACGGTCTGGCCACACACTAGCAACCAAATTGTCGTGAAGTGGGACGAGTGCTGATGACGAAAGCTTGAGCGCTTTCTCTAGTGTGTGTGCGTCTTCGGCACTAATGAGTTTCGGATCCACGCCGACGCGTGAATTTGCCGGCATGTTTTCTACAAGCCAATTATCCCACGAAGGCACGCCCGGCTCGCCCATACGCATAAGCGTCCAAACGCCTGGCTCAAGCTGCTGCGAAGCTTGGAGAAAGTAGCGGCCATCCGTAAAAAGGAGCGCTTCTTTCTGCGTTACAAGGGCGCAGCCAGCAGAACCGTTAAAGCCAGTTATATACCCTCGCAACAAATCTGCATCTGAGGGATACTCACTAGCATGTTCGTCCTCTGACGGCACAATGTACGCATGCAGGTTGTGTGATTGCATGCGGTTACGCAATTGCTCAACGAGCGACGCTGTTCGCACTACACCTGTGCTAACAGCACCCATGGTGGCACAAACTCGTGTGTTGGTGAAACCACGATAAACTGGACCACAACCACGGCGGAACAGGGCAACCGAGCGTGTGGCAAGACGCTGCCACATTCGTTTGGCCTCCGACAAAATTACCACCTGCTCGGCGGATCGATCATTGAACGAATTTGTGTCATGTGATGTGGGAAGGGCAATCAAGGCACAAACGCGTCAGCCACGTCACGAGTGGAGACATCAGTCACCGCTACAGCCGCTAAGGAATGGGGACATGGTGCTGGATAACAACCAACGTGGGCTGTCAGGGAGCGTCATTGAATCATAGACTTTTACAATGCTATTGGACTATGACCGATCATATCTCAACGTTCAAGACTTTTCCTATGTCCAACGATGCGTGAAGCTTGGTGGCAACATAAAGATTCCGCGTGGACTATGTAGACTAAGCAGGAGGATATTAGGTAATGCTTGTACCTGTCGTGGAACGCAAAAAAGACCTACGCAACAGCAAAACAGATATTTTGCCTTGTTGAAAAGGATGGTATTCCCTATGAAAGGATCGTATGAAAAATGTAGACGGTGTGCATCAGCAACAGCCACAAACCGTATCAAGCGCGTTGAGTACTATACATACAGGGTGTTGACACCAAAGAAAATAGAAAATAAGAATGGAAAACACGTTTTTTCTCACCCCTCATAGACAGAGTTAGCCTGTACCATCAGGAGAAAACTACCGCGAGTTGCTTAGTAGCGGTAGTGGTCAGCCTTGTAAGGACCGTCAATAGGGATGTCGAGGTAGTCAGACTGGACCTGCGTGAGCTTCGTGAGCTTCACATTCAGCTTAGCAAGGTGCGCACGAGCCACCTCTTCATCGAGCGTCTTGGGGAGCATGTACACCTGACCGCGCTGGTACTTGTTCTCTTTGTCGTTCCAGAGAGTGATCTGTGCAAGTGTCTGGTTGCAGAACGAAGCACTCATAATGAACGATGGGTGGCCTGTGGCACAGCCCAGGTTCACAAGACGGCCTTCAGCAAGCAAGATCACGTGGCGGCCGCTAGGCAATGTGTAGCGGTCGACCTGGGGCTTGATGTTCACGACCTCCTTCGCGATCTTCTTAAGACCAGCAACGTCAATTTCAATGTCAAAGTGACCAATGTTGCACACAATGGCATCCTCCGGCATCATCTCAAAGTGCTTTGTCGTCACAATGTCACGGTTGCCTGTCGTAGTGACGAAGATGTTGGCTTGCGATGCGACATCGTCCATCGTGTCGACTTGGTAGCCGGCCATGGAAGCCTGCAGAGCGTTGATCGGGTCAATCTCCGTCACAATGACACGGCAGCCGTACGAACGGAGCGACTCGGCACAACCCTTGCCGACATCACCGAAACCTGCCACAACGGCGACCTTGCCGCCAAGCATGACGTCTGTAGCGCGCTTGATACCATCGACAAGTGACTCACGGCAACCGTAGTAGTTGTCAAACTTCGACTTGGTGACCGAGTCGTTCACGTTGATGGCGGGCACTTTAAGCTCGCCCTTCTTCACCGCCATGTACAAGTGATGCACACCAGTAGTCGTCTCCTCAGACAGACCACGGATGTTCTCGAGCAGTTCAGGGTACTTGTTGTGAATCGTCCATGTAAGGTCACCACCATCATCCAGGATCATGTTCAGAGGCTCTCCATTCGGGAACGCCTTCAGCGTTTGCTCAATGCACCAGTTGTACTCCTCGTCCGTCTCGCCCTTCCAGGCAAACACAGGAATACCGGCTGCAGCAATAGCAGCGGCAGCGTGGTCTTGAGTCGAAAAGATGTTGCACGACGACCACGACACCTGTGCACCAAGAGCGACGAGGGTCTCGATCAGCACAGCCGTTTGGATCGTCATGTGCAAGCAACCAGCGATGCGAGCGCCCTTCAGTGGCTGCGAAGGACCGTAGTTCTCACGCAGGGCCATGAGACCGGGCATTTCACCCTCAGCGATCTGGATCTCCTTGCGACCGAAAGCAGCAAGCGAAATATCAGCGACCTTGTAGTTCGACATATTAGGAATCAGGAAGAGATGATGGGTGAGAGAAGGATGTTCGATGAGAACTGTCGGTGCCTTTCATATGCGTGACCCCCTTTCTCTGTCCGCCCCGCCCGCTGCTCGTCGATCTACGTTTGACTCCACGTATCGGCCCTACATTGGCCCACACGCCGCCAGCGTGCACAATCCGTGCGAGTGTGTCGTACGCACGTGCGAGACTTGCATGTCTTCCACGTGATGCACCGTTATTGGCCCTTTGCCGCGGCTCCTCATAGGCAGGCAGATTGGCGGGTAAGTCTTAGTTGCAGCGTTGGGGTTCATAAGAATGCGGTTGCCTTCAGCTTCGAACCTTTCTCTATAGGCTGGAGGCATTCGTCGATAGTTGTGTGCTCTTATTGTCTCGCCACATCCAGGCGCTCTATTTTGAGCAAGGAACTAAGCGTTGTCTAATTTTTCGGCTCGCGGCTTTTTCTCCTTTTTCCTCATTACCTAGCAGTTTTATTTTGGCTTTGTGTTGAGAAGCATGTCTTACTCCCCTGTGCCTCATGCTTCCTCTCAGCCACGAAAGTCGAAAGGGGTGTGTGAATTAGCCGAAGTCGTCCAATTTCATTGTCAGCTTCAGCAGCACCGCATCCTATGTCAGCCAGTTGAGCGCGTATTCCGGCTTTGTGCGCGTCGCCCTACTGTGGAAGTCACGCACCTAGTTGAATATACGCCCACAGGTGTGCCTTATTTGCGACCAGAAGTTGCGTGAGTATATACTTCTATGTACGTATGTGCTTACGACGATATCATTGCAGTTCTGCGCTTTCATCAGGATGATGGTGTACAAGGTAGGATTTTGTTCTACCCTGCATCCCCTGCCTTATTCCGATATATACCAAGAAACATGTACAGCAATGAAATCTAACTAGGCGACCTTGTTGCCAAGCGTGCGCACAATCATGCTTTGTACAGTGCAAGCATGTATGCATGAGTCAGTGTCATCGAACTTGCTCGGCGACGCCCTATCTAAGGAGTCAACCTTGTGCTTCCTACCCAAGGTTTTGACGGGACAAGTTGGGCCAAATCAAGTTACATTAGGAACGAAAGTCACGTCTTACTAACCGCCTTTTCGCTCTTGATCGATTTGCGCGGCTGATGGGCGTGGCACAAACTTTTCCATTTGTGTTAAGAGTGTTTTCATATCATCACGTAGCGCTAAAGCAGAATGTCCGTCGGACAACGTGCCGAACAAATCGTCCCATTCATGCCATAGCATTTCGATGCGCTTGTAAATCGCATGGCTTTGATCTGTCGCGTTGGAGTGTGTGGTCCGGTCATGCAGGGTAGATGTTTCCGTTTCTCCTTCAAGTGCTTTCAGCAGCACCTGGATCATGCCATAGTACGCACGAGTCACGGTGTGAAGGCAGACCTGATCAGAAGTCATAGCATGTGCTAGACCAAGCCGAAACTCTTCAAAGAGCCGATGCAGCGTCAGGAGTGCATGCTGATCCATACCATACTGACCACAACGACCTGCCTCAGACAGGCAGATGGCGTAGTATTCCAATGACGGAATTGCTGGATGAGCAGAGTCCGTCACAGGGGTGGTCGTGTCAGGTAGGGCAAGCAGATCGGATGCCCATGCAAGCGCCGCATCAAAATAGCCGCAAACAAAGTAAGCACGCACGACAAGTACTGTCAATGTCGAACGCGGCAGGCGTCCGAGTTGACATTGGTCGTGAATCACGCGCTGTGCCATCGAGGCCATCCCATGGGAAAGTAGCGCGCAAAGATATGGCTCAATCTGAGCGCACGGCAATGCATGACCGAATGCAAGCCAGTCTTGATACATGCGCATAGCAAATGAAAGGCTGCTAGGCCGTGAATACGCACGTAGAAAAAGCCAGGAGAACATCGTTGGTATGGAGCAAGGAAGTGCGTCTGGATAGGCGTCGCGTATTTGCTCGTATAGCCACCGGCTCATTCTGAACTGACGACTTTGGATATGCATGCGAAGAAGAAGACGCAGATGGTCGATGCGGATGACGCCCACATCATCTCGAGCAAGCATCTGAGTGGTAAAGTGGACCAGGTAGGCATGCCATTCGATGTGGTGAAGCTTCGCTTGATACTCTTTCAGCCATGCAGATCCTACTTCGGAGGTTCTTGAACTGGTTGGAACAAGCATGCATTGAAGAGCACGTATGAGTTCGCCATACATTTGCTCGTCGGCACGCAATCCAGCCTGCAAAAGCCTATCAAGCACATAAACAGCCAGAGTCATTGCGGCTTGTCGCGATATGTTTGAGCGAACCATCCATGTCAAGGCAGAAATGATAGCGGCATATATGTCAAAAGGCAGAGGCGCAAGACTTGAATGGCATGTCGAGGACGAAAGAAGGAGGTCGATGGCGGGGCGCGGATCACCAAGTTTCGACAAGACTACCACCGCACGTTCATGCATGTATTGAGGTCTATACGCGCACACGTCACGAAGAATACCGCCAATGTCATTTGCACCCTGCATAGACACTGTTATTTGTGGCGGCAGTTTGGGCGAGGTTGGCGCGTTCAAGCATGTTTTTGTGAGGGATGGGCCTGCACATGAAAGCCAGCGCTGCACAAGGGTATGTTTGATGGGCCAATTGCGCAAAAAAGCGAGCCGGAGCGCCTCGATGCCGAGTGCCAAAGCAGTCTGTTTGGTGGGATTGTCTGGCGCAGTCTTTGAGAACCATGTAAGAGATTCATCTAACACAGCGGCTAGAGGTTGTCCAGCTGAGATTGGATCCACGGGCATGTCTGAGCGAGTCACATATGCATTTAAAATGGGTAGAAGTGCGTCCAACGCGTGCATCCGAGCCAGTCGGAATACGAGTCGACCAGCCAAGTCGCCGTCGAGTGTGTGAGCATTGCCGGCCACATGGACAAGGGTCGCTACCTGCTCATAGCACTGGCGCGGGCATTCATCAATGGAGAATGTGGTATCAATGCGTTCAGCTCGCTTCAGCAGAAGATAGACAAAGCGTCGCCGCATTAAAGGGGGTATCGTGCGGTTGGGATATGTGTCCTGATGATACACGTATAATTCGTATAGATGGTTGCACACAATATCAAGGCGCTCATATAAACCATGACTGGGTATAGGACTGGGACCTTCCGCCACCAGTGTCCACAAAGAGAGCCATAATGGATAGGGTAGTGTTAAATGATCGGCGCGTAAAAGCTCTAAACAAGTGGGTATGTCGTGCCGCTCCAATGCTTCAGTGAATGCAAGCGTCGATGAAGGCAAGAATGCACCTGCGTTTATCTGTGGCGGCTGGAATGGTTGCCAGTACCGCGTGAAAGTCACAGGACGCGCGTCGCGTGCGCCTGCGTCGTGCGTCAGCCAGCGAAGGTGAGGTGGCGTCCACAGCGACAATGGTGACCCAAGCACACTTGAATGCACTTGCCGTGCGCACACCCAAGCATTTGGACTGAAGCATGACACAGACGGTAGCGCTAGGATAGCACGCCACCTAGCACGCGGTCGTGCCATGCATCAAGATGAACAAGGGGATCCTCGAAGACTAGAAGAAAATCAGTTGCTACTGTGACTGATGTCGAGTCCAACAACCGCGTCAGCCTATTTGCATACCTAGCGCTTGCGGGCGCCAAAAAATCCACAGTCAACACGAGAATCGAACGCGTGTCCAAAAAAAAGATCGCAGAATAATCACATCAAATAAAAACAGGCAGGCCTCTTCAGGCGCACTGTCACTGGCGGATTCAGCCAGACGCGCGCCCACCGAAGCAACACGCTGTGAAGTACACACAAAAATTTCTTATTCATTCATACACGTCAGGCCGCTTCTACGACAACCATGAGTCATTTGACGCGTGTGCGTGCGCGACGAACGCCTTCATTCGGTGGCTCCCAAGCGCTGTCAGGCATAAGCTACTCGAACGCACGTGTACCTGCACCAGCGATTGAATTGTCAGACGATCAACGCCAAGAGATCCGTGAAGCGTTTGACTTGTTTGACACCGATAAAGACGGCGCCATCGACTACCACGAACTCAAAGTAGCAATGCGAGCACTTGGTTTTGACATGAAGAAGGCAGAAGTGCTGGATATTCTGCGCGAAAATGATCCTAAGGGCTCTGGACTTATGGACTGGCCAGCATTTAATCGCATTAGTACGTGATGAACGCGTCCACGCGTGTGCGCACGCGTGTATTCGTGGGGTTATATGCCTATATTGACGAATTACTGTAGTGACAGAGCGGATAGCCGCGCGGGATCCTCGCGAAGAGATACTTCGCGCATTTGCACTATTTGACGAAGATAATACGGGCAAGATTTCCCTGCGCAACTTGAAGCGTGTCGCGAAGGAATTGGGTGAAGACTTGGACGACGAGGAACTGTACGTTGTATTTAAATGCACTCACACGCTCAGGCAAGCTATGATTGATGAGTTTGACCTAGATCAGGATGGTGAAATAAGTGAGCAAGAGTTCCTGCAGATAATGATGGATGAGCCATAGTGTCGGCTTGCTGACTGGCTCTCTTGACGATTAATGGATGGATTTCTTTGGGAACGTCCATCCGTGCATAGGCCAGGGCTCGTAGAGTACACACCTCCACTGTAACAATTCCCCCGCCACCGACATGTGCTCGCGAGTCTGTCTTGACAACAGTTGAGCATGACGGCCGGTCGGAACCAGTACTATGAGTTCTACCGCCAAAGCAGGTATGCGTGGGCTGCATCATGGTACAAACTCACAAATAGTATTGGAATACAGCTCACAGATGCACTTGATGAGCTGATCCAGTCAGGCCACATAAACCCAATTTTGGCGATGAAGGTGCTTGAGCAGTTCGATAAGTCCATCTCGGAAACACTGGCAAACAATGTGAAATCGAAGGGCAACGTAAAGGTACGCATATACAGGAAAATCTCAACATGAAAATATGTTGTTTTTTTTTGATTACGGTATTCCTAACACTCATTGAAAGGGACACCTTCACAACTATCGCCTGTGTGACGAGGTGTGGACTTTTATCATCAAGAATGCCGCTTTCAAGCTCGACAATGGCGAAATGTTATCAGTCGATAAAGCCAAAATTGTCGCTTGCAAGCTCGGTGAAAATAACAGTCGCTAATGAAGTATCATACTGCGGGGTTTATTTTTCGGTTTAGACACGTTATACTATCTTCGTCAAAGCTTTTTTTTTTTTTTTTCTTTCTATTGCAGCGTGATGTATTGGTACACATGCTGTGCCGTTCGTGTACGTATAATGTGAATACGAACAACAAGGACAGGGAGGGGGATGTAAAGAAACAGAAAAATAGAATAAAAACAACCGTTGCCACGACAAAAGAAAAACACTTGGAAATATATTTCTCTCCTTTACACCCAGAAAAAAAACGAGACTGCATGCCTGCGCTATCATCAAGAATTGAGGCCCAGAGACATCTCACCCGCTGTGCATGAGTTAGTATCGCCGGCTGAAAAGGAGGGAGCGATGGCGTCGCAGAGAATCAATACTCACATAAAGGCACTTGCTTGGACAAAGATGGATTCTCCAGATCCAGTAAAGTGGTATTTTGATCCTTGGCAGTAGATTCTGAGGACCAGTGTGGAGAAAGATGATTTTGTAGAGAAGATACAGCCGCTGTTGTCGTGACTGCATCAGAAAATGAGGTCGCCACTGCGGTGGAATCCGTGGGTTGAAAGTTTGAATGTATGGGAGATTTGGGCGCGATTATCATGCTAGAAAGTGGTAATGACGGTGTTGGTGCATGTAGCGATGATGTCTCCAATTCATGCTTGGGTACAAACATACTTGATATGTTAGGCGTCGTGTTCGGGATGGGGTGGGGTGTTGAATCGGAGGATGCACGCGCTCGAGAAAAGCTTCTGTGAACAGGAGACGCCGTGGAAGTCGGGGGTAGATGCGAATGTTGCGATGTTCCAGAGTGCGGAATAACAGAAAAGGCTTGGCTGAATGACGTTGTTGGGGCTGTGGGTGTTGTGGGCACAGACGCGCTGATGGGCACGTCCATGGAGACGGCAGCATCAGGAGTTGGGTTATTGTTTTGATAAGGCGAATGAGATACGGAGAGCGGCAAACAAGGGGGCACATGCGGTGACGGCATGCTCGAGTGAGGCGGCGGCGATTGGAACATGATGCGTGTCGTGGGAGACATAAGAGGTCCAGGCGATGCAGGTGCCGAATGCAAGGGGGCAAAAGACTGGAGAGGAGGCATTTTGGGGGGCAGTTTGTTCGCAAACGGTGTGTGGAATCCATCCACAGCAAGCTGGTCATCTGGAAGCGAGGCAAGAACATGGGCCAATCGGCGATCATATTCCGATAGTTCATCGACACGAGTCTCGTCTTGCCCTTTGCTTTTCTTCACGCGTCTATGATTTCGTCGATGCGTGCCTGGGCGACTTCCACCGCCCGCTCCTCGACTTCGAGGAACCATGGCGGGCTCATCGCTCTCTTGATTGATTGTCAGAGATGCATTATTGTCGCGGCGTCGTCGGCTCGTCAGTGAGCGAGAAAATCTAAGACCACACGCATTGCAGAGCTGAAGTGTTAAAGATGACAGAACAAAGAGCTTAGTACTTACAGTTTTTTGGCCCGATGGTCCTCGACGCCATTCAGGGCTATCGGTTTTCCCGCAGCTTGAACACTTTTTCGATGCATTCACAGCTGACGCAAACTGTAACTTGCTTTGCTGGTCTGGAGCTGCATTGGCTCGTCTCCCGGGCGGCAGAGCTTGCTCGTCAGTGATTTGAAAGCAGGCAAGAAGCACTGAGGCACATGGCACAAGCACACTCGCAACAGTAAATGTGTGATACTGAGTGTGCAGTGCATGCGAAGCGCGAAGTCGTTGCGTGCAAGTGGCGCCGTCAGGAGACGATGCCCCTTCTACGAGCGAGGCGAAGTCGCGTGCATTGTACAAGCCGGGAGGTGGCCAGCTCATGAGGATGGTGCGAGGCGAGTCTGTTGACAAGATTTGGAATACGTTAGAAAGGGGTCCCTTCGGTTGCGGATCACTTGCGGCTGAGAGTGCATCCCATAGACGGTAGACTTCGTCCCGATTGAATGTCCCAGGGTCCAAGCCACAAGCACAGGTAGCATCGTCGACAGCGTGAAAGAAACATAGAGCAAGATCCTCGTTAAGCCAAGATACAATGATGTCGGTAGTATTGTAAGCCGGTGGATTGATTCCACGAAGATACGCATACATCGATGAGAGAGACACAAATCTGCATTGCATCACACTTCCAAAGAGCGTTTGGCTCAGCATGATAGTCCGCAAGTGATCACGCACGCGAGGCTGCTCACTCGGCTGAACAAAGTCCATAAGAGATGATTGGTACATCAAATTTCCAATTTTCTTGTATGCACGAGGGTCCAGGTAGACGAACAGGAGTGATGAGTCTTTGCTGTCTTTGTACTTACAAATGGCCCAGTAGCACCGAGTATCTTCAACGCTATTACTTCTCAGAGGTGGTAAATCTACACTCTCACGTTCCTTGTCTTCTTCTTCTGGATCCAGCATGAGCGGAAATGGGCATGGCGACGCATGTCTAAGCCCGTCCGCATGGACCCCCCCCATGTCAGTGCCCATGGCTTGTGAAACCGGCACTTGTGATCCAAAATCCTGCATGGGGTGGGGTTAGGGTTTTTATCGAGCTGAGTCAACGACGCCCTGCTTTAGCGTCTGCCAGCGATGAGGTAAGCGCCGTCGCCAAATAGGCGATGAAAGAGATTGTCGTGCAGGATCGTGCCTTTTCTGTTAGACACAACTCGACCTTGTAGGTTATCTTCACCCATGATACATTTTGGGCGAGCAGATTGCGTGATTTTTTTTTGCATGATCTTTTATAGGAACAAAGTCGAGACATAGTTTCGCGACTTGGGCAGTGGAGGGATGGACCTCGTCCAGCAAAACTTTCCATCACGCTGCAAGTACTCCACATGTCAAGGGGTTGGGAGGTTGGAGGAAGACTGCACTTCATCAACGCATACACTTACATACGTGCATCAGCTACGTGAATGCGGATCCCCATCCACTATGCACCAAGCACCTTGAAACAAGAGGCAGCATCAAATTATCCGGCGCCGCTTGTACGACTAAGTCCGTCTGGCGAGCTTGTGCTTGTAGAGTTACAAGGATCGTTGGAAATGGACGGGTGTGATCCACGTGGTGGCGAGACGATCGGGACTATCTCGTTCCCCACAGGGCGCGACGATAAGCCAGTGCTCCAGATCTCTCATCATCGGCTTGAAGGAAGCATAGTGAAACTACGCAGGCCATTAGCGGTGCTCGAGAAACAGACGCATCCACGATCGCCATCCACGCGTGGTGCAAACAATCCATCGGCAACAGCCACATGTGAATCGAGTGCATGGCCATCCTCGCCACCTGCATCGCCACCAACATCTCTGCCAGCATCACCATCTCTTTCTTCAACTGCGTCGCGAAAGCGTGCAGCCCCAGAACCATGTGTGACACCTCCGCGACGACACCCCCATACTACTCTGTCTAGTAGTCCGATGCCTGAGTGTACTGCGCCATGGTCTGATGGTTATGCCGACTTCTCATCGCCGAATTCACAAGCGCGTCAAGCAAAACCTTTGAGCACCATCACATCTTATACGATTGTGACGCTGGTTCGTCACAAGCTCTTGTTTTCTACACGGCCTGAACCCATTGTGAACTTACCTGCATAGTCCTATATATTTCATCGTTACAAAAGCTCTACGCGATGTTGATGCAAAAGAGTGCGAATCGTTCGGTAAGGCAATAGATGGATGGTGCCCTTCATGAGCGGGATGGAGTTGTCGCTAAAGTTTGTCAGTGTGATTCTCGGAAACGAGAGAGAGAGAGAGAGAGAGAGAGAGAGAGAAAGAGAAAGAGAACTGCGTGAACATATGCATGTGCAACACTCACCAAAATGTGGCGGACTATTACCTCTGGTTGTGAACACACACACACTTTCTCCTTGTCTCTGTCGTTCTCTCTCCCACCAAAGTGCGAGTACATACTCTGGCATTGACAAAGTGCCGGCATCTTCGCGGCAAAATACAAATACAGGTTCATCAAGCCGGGGTGCCGTGACTATACATGAAAGTGCCATTAGTTTCTTCATTTTCGACAAAACGCGCAGATCAACATACTCATGCCACCAGTTGTGCCAGCTGATGTAGCACCCGGAGGTGGGTCATCCAAGCCCCGCATCGACTCTGGCAAATATTGAAGAACAACCGCGTGCATATGCTCGGCAATCAAACGATCATACCGTTTCACATACCCGAGCTCGAGGTCTGATAAATATGCTTGTTCCACGTTACTGGTCGCGAAATGTGCGGCAAATCTCTCCAGCTAGACTCGGTAAGGCGGGAGGATGGTGCACGTAAACATACCTTTTCGAGGCGCGTACGCAAGAAACTACGAAGAAGCCACTTGGACCGTTCTGCGTCCAATTGTACGAGATTCAGGCGGAATTGCTCCTCGTCTGACGTAGAGACATCAGAAATAAGAGAGTCCAAAATTGACTGCTGTTGCTGTAATTGATCCATCACTGTTTCAACAATCTCAGCTGGCCAAGGCTGCATCTCTGGTGAACCACGTTCATTCAGCCATGCATGCGCAAGTCGTATAATCGCAGGCCGGTCGTCCGAGGCAGTGACCGTCACCTGCTCATTTGCTGCAGATGCAGGGCCCATTGCCGGTCCAGATGCACCGGCGACTGAGGACTCCTCAGTCTCATCGTCTTCATGCCATACGTATTTGGCATGAGACATGCCGGCTCAGAAGGAAAGATACGCGAGTTTCCCCGTCGCAAAGGTGCAAGCTCACTCACGGAGAACGAATGCTGTCAAATTCTTGTGCGAAAGAACGTAGATCGCGCGTGAAAGTGGAGGGCATCGGTGGAGGCTCTTCCATTGAGCCGGTGCCCCGTCCTGTGCGACACGGACAGTTTGGCACGGTGAGTGGAGCGAAATACGACTAGTACTTGGGCCACTCGAATTTCCAATGTCCGCACCTGCATCACCATCTGCATCTGCATCCCCTGCCCACGACAATCATTTGAGAATGACGGACATTGTCCCAAACCGCAGGCTCGAAGATATTTACTCTGAGGAGACATTTTCCAAAGAGGAAGTGCGCTGGAATGGACTAGCAGCGCATTTTGAACGAATGTTTCACCGAAAACCCGAGTTTATTGCCCGTGCACCTGGGCGTCTGAACATGATCGGCGAGTATGTGAGGCATGTGTGTGTGCCGCTGCTAACAGTTGCACGAACAGGCACATTGACTACATCGGGTATGATGTTTTCCCCATGGCGATCGAAAAAGACATCTTGATGGCAACAGCCTTCACTCCCGAGAACACAGACCATTTACGCTGCGAGTTGCACAATGTCGTTATGCACTTTGCACACACGACCTTTCAATGTGACTTGATGCAGCCCGAGACGATTGAACTTACGCATATAGGCATGACGCGCTGGTCAAACTACTTCAAAGCGGCATTGCGCGGATTGCAGTCTGTCTTGCCCGCCGACGTATTGAGAAGCGCTCGGGGCACCATTCACATCCTTGTTGATGGTAGTGTGCCAGCAGAAAGCAGCCTGAGCTCCAGTGCAGCTATGACGACAGCTAGCATGATTGCTGTTCTAACTGCATTGCGCGCTACGCACTGTATGACACGCCAAGCTATAGCTGACTTGGCCTGTCGCAGTGAACGCTTGGTAGGCGTGAACTCGGGTGGGATGGACCAGGCTGTTTCCATGTTTGGGCAGCGGGACCATGCAATCTACGTGTCATTCGTTCCGAGCCTACGAACGACGCCGATCATGTTGCCGATCCAGAATGAGTACCTGTTTCTTGTCACCAACACCATGATGGCGTCTGACAAGAAAGTACACGCTCCTGTGCAATACAATCTGCGTGTCGTTGAAACACGAATCGCAGCGTGTGCATTGAAGCGGGTTTTGGGCACCAAAGCAGACATGCCCTTCCAGTTCCCTCAGACACTTCGCGCTGTCTCAGACACATACTGGTTGAGCCGCCCAGGTGCATTGGACAAGATGATGGAAGAATATGACGATGTGAAGATGGCGTTCCAGGATCTTGGTAAGGAGGCTGCGCAGCTGCAGGCGATGCTCAATATTGTGGAAGCAAGCCTTCCTAGGTGCGGTCTTTCACGTACTGAAGTCGAAGAGCTGGTCGGTCTCCACGGTCAAGACTTTGATCAGACGTTCCTCAGCGACTTCCCCATTCATGCGAATCAGTTTTTCCTCCATGCACGTGCATTCCATGTGTACTCAGAAGCGCTGCGTGTTCTGCAATTCCGCTCTGTCCTCGAACGTACACGCGCTCGAACTGAACAAGGTGCACCCGTTGATTTGCACCGCGTAGCGCATCATCTAGGCTCGTTGATGAATGCCAGTCATGAGAGCCTACGAAATGACTATGATTGCAGTTCGTCCGAGTTGGACTTGATCGTTTGCATCGCCAGGAAGCAGGGTGCTTTGGGATCTCGCCTGACTGGTGCTGGATGGGGTGGCTGCGCTGTACACTTGATCCACCGTGATTCCATGCATGCAATCATGCACTCGCTGAAGGAATTGTATTATTCCATCAAGTTTGGCTACCTGAAAGAGTCTCAGCTGGAAGAAGTCATGTTCCCTACACACCCTGCTGAGGGTGCATGTGTTGTCCACCTATGATGGACTTGCGTACATCCACACTTGAACCGGGATTCGTTTGTATACCACTCATGACCAGTTGCTTGTTTTTCGTCTCCTTTTTTGACGAATTCTTGTGGTGTGTGTGTGTGTGTGTGTTTTGTCCTCCCACAGCCGCCATGTTCTATGGAATAGCACCGATTGCTCAAGTTCTGGTGTAATGCCCCGTAGACCTAGGCGACACCTCACCCTTTAGGACAGGCACCAACTGTTTCTACGTCAGTTAGCATTTTTCAACGCCGGCGACACCATATTTACAAGTACTACCAACACATGACCAGTCCATTTACAGCTAAAAGAGGGCAGGGAGTTCAACGTCTATCGATAAAGACACACAAGAGATGTGAATCGAGTCTGTCGCTAACCAAGTGGGGAAGGGAAGATCCTTGATTCAGTTGTGTATGAGCCTGATCGACAAGTGCGAATGCACTCGACTTCATTTCCCGAATCTTTCGCCATCACCGTACCTCATCCGACGGCGCTCGTTGCCATACACCCCCCCCCCAAAAAAAAAGCGCTGAAATAAAAAGACTTCGACTCATCAATCTAATCACAAAAATGTTCACTCTTGTTCTTTGGGTTGAGCATGTCAAG
>ERZ501049.88-NODE-88-length-27703-cov-13.753183_pt1 | contig 27703 bp, 27 predicted proteins | sample MGYA00510866_ERZ501049 | MGnify/ENA primary metagenome ERZ501049 (study PRJEB25958, sample SAMN03398519) | human skin metagenome | study: EMG produced TPA metagenomics assembly of the Human Skin Microbiome Metagenome (human skin metagenome) data set. | reverse complement strand
CTAACACTAACACTAACACTAACACTAACACTAACACTAACACTAACACTAACACACTAACACTAACACTAACACACTAACACTAACACTGACTTCTATTCCATTATAATAATCAACTTCATGAAACATTCCTCTAAAAGACACTGAAAAGCACACTTTTGGCCAGTGGGGTGTTGTATGGGTTGTACGTGATCCCAGAACCCGATAGTACGAAGGACGTCCACCGCAAACACCCAAGCAAGAACTTGATCCGTGCCTGCTCTGTTTCGCACTTTGGGGTGTATAGCGTGTAAACCACTGCCAAAAGTGCATCTAAGGATCTGACCCGTTTGAACGCGTGCACTGGTTCAAAGATCGTACACGTGGATTGGTCTATGGGAATATAGTGTCGTATCAGCATGCATATTTGTCGCAACTGCAGACGCATTACTACGTGTCGTCGCACTTTCCGGCGCGATCTCCGACTCCACTATGCCCAAGTCTTACATGCATCAACGTTGATCTTGGGCGCGTCCTCGTCGCGTGTGCATTCTTTTGCATTGCATTCTTTTCGCCCTCATGTTGGTTCACTCGCATCCTTTTGAAATTGAAATTATTGCCCCTTTATGTCTCCACTTCTTATTTCAATCATTCTCATTTGGCATGCATCATCATGATTCCTTCTCTACTCTACACCTCACTACCCCTTCATTGTAGCCATCAGCTCACACTCTCTCATGAACGCTCCTTGCCCTTCACCTCTCCGTCCACTTCACCACCTCTACGAGTTCTTAACTTCCTTGGCCATCTCTCGCGTCTATGTACATCTTTTTCTCATCATTTCCCGTCCCCTTTTCGCCCTTACTCTTATCCTGTCATCTTCTCATCAACACAGCCTTAGATAAAATAAAAGGGCATGCACACGTTGGGCGCCACGCCACTGATGCACACCAAATCCCATTGCATATGTTTCCATGTCTGTTCAGCGTCTGCATTTGCAATAGGCCCAAGCGTATGGTCATGCATGCATTCTCATACGCGCATTATTCACCTGCTATTACTTGAAAAGTGGCTTTCAGTCTTTTTACCATTCGATATGGATTCACCAGGCACCCTGTCACGTAGGTGTATACGGCAAAAGGCACGACATCAGAATCGTCATCAGCCTCTTCGCCGTCCGGTTTATCGTGCAGACCTATTGCGTCGCACGTTCAAAAAGCACTACAACCTTAACCATGTACCCGAAGACAAAATAGCTCCGGCGAGACTCGCACTTGCCTATCATTTTATGTATTGTCTCTGTGGCCAAATTTTTGACTATAGCGCGTTACCTATGGCACGGGTGAATGTAGTGCACATTCACTACCGATACTCGAATTGCTTTCTTGCTTTACAGGGCCCGGTTCAAGATGAAAGTCTTGTATGTTGTCAGTCACCTAGCCTCGGTCAATCTGAGAATGCTTCAGAACAATCGGAGCGTATATCATATTCTAAAGAACGATCCAAAATGCCGCAAGATCTTCGCAAAACTACCAACACGACGACGATCTTTCCGCACCAACATGACCAATAACACTCGTTTCAAACGGCGACGGATCTTCCACACTCGGGCACCTTTAAGCGGCCCTGTTGTACTACTTCTTTGGAGACCAAATGCATTCCTTTACTTCACCCGCCCTCAAACATGTCTCACCAGCCATCAATGAGCAGTGTATCATGCTCTCCGCCTACAGTGTCGTCTGTACCGGTGCCTGAACGTCCGTCGGACTACCATGACCAGCTTTTGTTCAGTCCAGAATTTGCCAGACCGTTTGTTGGACCATTTGATGGAATGCCTCAAATGTCACTCGTTCCGTCTCATTCTTGGATACCTTCTTTCTCGTCATTGTCTTATTTCCCGATGGCCCCTGTGCAACCTGCGACAGTCTGGCCACCTCTCATTTGTCTGTCTTGGCCCGGTCCTCATTTGCCTGCTCTTATGGAACTCAGCTGGACTCATGTCACATATCCTGTCAGTATTGGTCCCTTATTTTGTAGGCATACTCACGCCTCAACGAACCTTGCCAAGTCGCCTGGCACGGTGCCGTCACCTCCACTGCCAGCACAGCCCAGCACAGCACAGCAGTGATGCTGGGCGAGAATCAACGCCGTCCTAACTGGACGTGTCCAAAGACTGCTTGCCCTTTAGCCATTTGGTTGGTGAACCATCTTTTTGTAAACATAATACCGCCACAAAACACAAGATGTTTGGTTTTTGAATTTGAATTTGCCTGCACGCTAAATGAATGACAGACGCAGTCAGGGTCCGTGACACTAAGAGTGTGGGGAGGGGCCCCTGGTGCCTGGATCGGCCGAACCTCGCAGGTCGGCGCCGCGTAGCTGCAGGTTGGGATCAATGGAACATGAAGGGCTTCTACTGTGGCAACAAGCTTTCATGCTACTTGCATATCTAGCCTACTGTCCACATGTCAAATTCATGGGTGGAAATTCTGTCGAGGATTGAGTGAGATTCTGAATCCCCTATAGATACCAAGCATAGAAAAGGCAGGATTGCAGCAAGATGACGTAACCTAACGAAATGACATGCGTGTACACTGACATGCAAGTCGACCAAGAAAGACCGTGTCTGTCACAAGCAGGAGATTCTTAGGGCCTTTCAAGTAGCCCGAAACTATTCATTATTGGCATAGCCCGCGGATGATTTAATAGCAGCTGTGCAGCAGCCATGGCATGACTTGACTGGACAAGTCGGATTCACTCCAATCCAACACACCACCAGCCTGCGCATGTCGCGTCCAGATTGTGGCCACATAACTAAATAACACACAATTCAAACTATCTTTATGCTATTAAATACTTGCATCGTCTTGCGCGCCTGCTTATTTACACACGCAAACACCGTCACTGCAGTAACCACCTGGCTTGCCGACCGACGCACAGCTTGCCTTGCAGCACAGACCGCCACCGTTGATTCCTTTCACATTGCACAGAGTGCAAGAGACGCGGCTCACGGAGTGTCCGTTGTGTACCTGGAGCGAATCATCGTCTGCGACCAACAACTTGCCACCGAAGAATTCTTCCGCACTCTTGCGGTCCTCCTCTTGTGTGTGCGTCTCTTCACTGCGCTTGGTCGAAGCGCCGCAGCAGCACTGGCCGTTGGAGTACGATCCACCGTGGTGGCCACGGACGCTGCACTCAGCGGCGCAGGTCGAACCAAGGAAGCTTGGACGTCCGAAGCACAGCGACTCCGCCGACACCACCGAGAACAACATGGCCGCAAGGGAGAGGACAATAGCAACACGCATCTTTGATGAAGACTCTTGTTGGTGGTGGTACGAAGGTGTCATCACTCTTCTTTATATACCTTTTCGCAGTTCATTGTTGCTACCCGTACGGTCCGCTGACATCCTGTATATGCATCTGATCGTAGGTAGCACCGCCCAAATGGGCATCGACCTTGCACGTTGTGAATGCGGGGAAGGAGCATGTCATTTTGAGGGCCAATCACCTCTCGCTTCGCTATTATTAGATTTTGCCAAGGCCTGGGTTTATCGCACGTGTCATGTGTCGTCGATACATGTCTTGGCTTTGGGTCCTCGCTTCTTGCTTTCAATGATACTAAGCCATCGGACCCTGATTACGGTCCGATTATATCAATGTACGAATCAGATATGCCGATATAATTTAGGGTTGACATCATCAGCCCATGCAGGGTCCCTAGCTCACTGGAAACTCGGCGATGTTGTACCCCGTGTTCTATTCACGTAGCAGCATGTTGCGCCCCCGCACATATATGCCAAGCGATGCATGAATCTTACGTGCCCATGCTCGAGGGGGGCATCTTATTGAATCGCTGCATAAGCTGACTCAACATTTCGTCCATGCTTTCACAATCGCGTTTTGAAGAAAATAATTACATCGCAGCTTATGCTGCCCGAAAACGAAGTTTCCAACTTCATGATGGCAGAGAGCTTGAATGGAGTCTGTATCCAACCTTCTTTTTTGGCCAGAGAATAACGCATGTTCGATATTGTGCCCACATGCAGCGGATTGTAACAATGTCAACAGCGCTCTTATCGGCATCGTCCAGATCAGTACGTGTTAGTGAGTAGCCCATGTATGCGCAGGAATTGCCGAATGCTGTTGCACGCCTTCGCGCGCTTATCAACCTTCGCTGTCCTGTGCTGGGCATCCGTGTACTTGCAATTGTGGGTGCTCGTAGCACCAAGAAAGACGGCATTGAGAGCACCATCGGAGATAGCCTAAACCAGGTCGACTGTCTAGTCGGTGATATGATGATATGCTCTTATTGTGGTGCATAATTATATCATCGAAACTAGGTCCATGTCTTCCAACGTGCGGTAGGCATTGTACCAGTATCTGAAAGGTGCGACCATTTTCTGGTTTGTGAGTCGAACTTTCAAGATGCATCCTGACACAGGCATTCGTAGCTTAAAATGATCATGTGCGTCTTGCTTAACCACAACCACAGTATCATCATCCAATGCGGAGACATAGATTGTGCAATGCGACGTCCTATCCTTTGGGTACGATTATTACGTCCCATTGTATCTTAGAACCATCTACATTGGAATGGTTCATGACCAGGAGTGTTCTCCAGGAAAAAAAAATCTAGTTGCGAGACCAGTTGATCTGCTTTCTTTGTCCCATTCTTGTAATTGTTTCAACAATTGGGTTCTGTTCCAAGTCCGAGTGCTTTCGCAATCACACTAATGGCTCATGACGTGCTTGCTGATTAGCACCACACTTAAAGCGCCTGGGTCCAAGAATTCAACTCCGCTAGTCTCATCCTTCGTCTGCTGAAACGGGGACTGGTAATACCGTTTTTAGTAAGGATTCTTCCATCATCAAATAGGACCTATTCGTGTCCAACTATCTCTTTTCCAATTGTGGTTCCTGAGATCGGGTTTAACATCCTCACACCAGTTTTAATTTTCTTCATGTTCAAGAGATTTCAAAGTAAACTATAGTCCTCAATTGTACGCAAGCAATTTATCAGATACAAAGCATATATGATTAACTCTTCTAATCATGAAGCTATCGAGTCATCCCTGTTGCAATTAGTAAGAGCACAGATGGAACGAATCATATGAGCCTCTTAGTCGTTTGCGAGCATTTTCGCTCAACTGTGCGGAGCAACGTTCCAAGGTTTCGGTATGCTTTTCTCTTCCTTTTACGAAATGAATGATACATGTTTGTCAGTTCCGTGAATTCTTGGCATGTTCACATATTCCTATTGGGATAAACCCGTGAGTGCTTTTAGCCGCGTCGTACTTTGCAGCATTTGCTTCAAGTTCGATCGATTGAACTTGTAACGTCTCCGCACGTCCTAGTCAGAAACGCGCCTTATATCATCCTTGGACAAATTACCGAATCAATTGCAATAAATGAGCCCTTAATACGCGTACTTTAATTCCCAGGACGGAACAAGGATCCTTTTCATCTCCAATAAAATATCTGACGGCGTTCTCCTTTTGAAGATACGCTGTACCGATAGACCTTCTCCGCTTTGCCCAACAACATACCACGGAAGAGTTTCAGTTCATGGTTTGACTTTATCATCCTTCGAATCCTGTTCTTCGCGTGTGGCTCATGCAACATATCATACGCAATAGTATCTTGGTTGATAGTGAGAAATGTGAGACCGTTTTTGAGCCTGGACTTCGGCCTTGTTAGAAAACACTCCTTATAGAAAGGCAGAGACCATCGCGGATGATGAACATGAAAACGTACCGATATCTTAGAGTGGGTCGCCATAGTGATCAAGTCTCCCATTGGCACAACCAATGTGCCCGCAGCAGTTCTTGATGCTTTGCCCGTTTTTCGTTTCTCCAAGTTAGAAAGGTGTTGTAATACTTCTTCGTCAAAGCCTGAGATCGCGCAACACCACGAACCGTCTATTCGCAAGAAAATCCACCCTCCCGGGCTGAACATTGAGGTACGACGAAAATTCACATAAATGTCGTCAAACTTGAATCTTTTATGGATTTCAAACCAAACTTCTTCGTTGTCTTTATTGCAGTACGGTGCACCTTGGATCTGTAGTACCTCGACTTTTACTATATCTTCTCCCATATTTGTGCGGGATTAATCTGCAGTGAAGCTGTTCCATTTCAACTTATTTTAACTTGAAATGAGTCATTTCTCTTGATGCCATTTTCTCCGCACGTGCCTAATCAGGGTATGGACCAATCACGCACCGCCGTCAAATCACCGAGCCAAGCAGGCCTACGCGAGCTAGCACAAGTCGAGCAGCTGCAGAAAGATGCATGACTTTTTAGCACATCACTTCTGATGCTGGAGTGGGTCGATTATAGCCGCGCCAAAAACAACATTTTTGTTTGGGAAAGCAGCCCTTCAACCTGCTTCTCATTATGGCAGCACGACTTTGACCATAATTAGATTATTTGACATTCCCTCACTTCATATCTTGTGGCGACTTGTCCATTTATGCGAAACGATCCTTAAGTGTCATCAATCTGGGGATAGTCCATTTATGGTATTGTGCATTTCCCGCTGAGTCCTAGGGATGAAATTATCAATTCCGCGCTGCTATTTTATTCTTCCGTCTCGTGGCTTGTCTGCCGAAAGTTCTCCTATGTCAATCAAGCCCAACAGTTCAATGTTGTGAATGCAAAAGTGAAATTGACTGAATGCAAGTATGTGGAAAAATGCTAATGTAAATTAATGCAGAACGATGAAAAATGCTTTAGTGGAAATTCTGGTGGCTCGTGATTTCGTGCAAACCTTGAACAGTCCAAAAATGTCACGGTTCGAATGGATTGGCTTCACGCATTTCAGGCACATGATGACCAGGCAGGTGCCGCTCAGGCTCAAACATTGCTAGGGCTTCTGGCGATGCAAGAATCACCGCAAATGCAATCTCCGGCACAATGCTCAAGTAAAAGTGAACAGGCGACGCGAAATACCACGTTAAGCAAATGAAGCCCACAAATTCTGCCACATTTTTTCCGAGGACGATTGTCATGACCACAATCAACAAGACGAGCATCCTGTCGAGCTGACCGTGGCTCGTAACGTACGGTGAACTCCCATACTTCCAGTCTTCAGCACTGAGGATGATTGTTCGTCTTTGTCGAGAGCTTGGGCTTTTTCGGTGCTTGGTCAAGTCTACCAGTGCGATGACCCACAATACAAACACAAACAGCATAAATACAATCCAAATCCATAAATATCCCCACACTGCCGCGACAATGCACGCGATCATGATCAAAGGCACAATAATTTGCCCCGCCAGATTTCCAAACCCTCGGTCAAATGTTTTCTTTCCATAAAACTTATCCGCAATCCATGTCCAGCGGACATAAAGACTGTAGAAGAGTCCCAATGCGACTGAATTCGCTGCTGCGTGAATTCCCCAGATTGCACCATAACTAAAGTAGAACCTCATCATATACCCGAAGTACACTGCCTCAAGAGCGCAAAAGGTTGTCATCAGCGCATACTCGAATTTGGGCCGCCTCTTGCACAGATACCACAGGCTCACGCAGAACAGTACACCGAATATTACAACAAACGTGGAAAATACAAGTTCATTAGGTGCTGGTACATCTTGAGGCGCAGTTTTGAAATGGTCTCCATCAGGACTGTACCAGCAAGACAGACCGGAACAGCTCTCCTCTCTATTGTACATGTACATCTTCGATTATCGGAAACGGATAGAAGCACATGAAAGTAGACATGTACCTCTTTATATGAACGCGGTTTGGGCTTGACATAAAAACTTTACATATAATGATTGGTCTTGTTCATTGCGAATTTCTTTACTGACGTTACTAAACCCCAGTCGCGCACAGAATTGCAGTGATGCGCGCTATTTGTACACGTGTCATGTGCAATTACGTCAATTCCTTTTCACGTGTCAGACACGTAGTCTTGATTGGCTTCATTAAGCCTAGCCCATAAGATGTACGCATGCACCTTGCTTTTGGATCTTTTCTGCAGCTTTGTTCATTCCATGTAAGACTCCAAAGCTACTTTAGGTCTGCAAGATAAACGTTCCAAGCGAACGCGAGGTCTAAGTGGTATCGGCGTCCCCTAGCAGAGCACTCGCGAGTCAAAAGTCCAGTACTTGCACAGGTTAAAACTAGGGAGCTTTGCCGAATTGATCATTCGCTCACTCTGTTTCGGTCAGCTCTAATTGAAGCCCGGAAGGAGTTATGATAAATGTAACTGCTAGTTTTTTTTCGACTTGAATAATAATAATTGTTCACCCAATGAGTCCGAATTCGATCTATTTAACGCAGGGTTTGAGCCACATCAGTTTATCTCCAACTTATTAGATCTCTTAGATTGCAATTGTGGACATCCTTTGGAGGATGTCCACAATTGCGGTGAATGTCCCCGCTGCCAAACATGCGTTTCAGTTCCGACTTGGAAATCGGTTATTTAATCTTTGAACCTTACGCCTTCCCGCGAGGCGAGGTCGACTTTGGCAGTCACACTATCATTTGCGCTTTTTCATTTTCTTCATTTTTCATCGCTGCTTCTACAACCACGCACCTACTGATGTTCTCTTTTGTCTGCCTCCATCACTTCATTCTTTCCTTCACAATCTTTTCCCAGCTCCTTTTTCTACCTCCAACTTTTCCTTAATTCTTCCATTTTGCACTCATCTTATCGACATAGTCTGCCTTTATGTTTCCTCGCTACAGCTACTCGGCATGTGTGTGCGGTAACAGAGTAATTTATATATGGCAGTCGAACCCGCGCTGTATCCCTTTATATGTTCGCGGAATTCCTGCCGGCCTATTCAGAGTATCCATTAGTATATATATATTGCCCAATATCGCCTTTATCCTGACCCAGATGCAAGGCCAAACGATGCGATTATTTGCTCTCGTGCATACCGCACAGAGTGCTGTCAGCCTTCGCGTCGAGAGATTTTCTCCGATTCTCGCTCACTCCACGACTGTGCGTCTCCACATTGCATATGGTCAAACCTCCAACGTACATGCTCCGGCTTCACGCTGGACCTTGTAAACGAGCCATGCAGGGTTGTGACTTGCGCGTTCTCCACCGTAATTTGCGGAAACGCATATCCATCTCCGCCTGCAGGTATTCTCTTGAATGAGCACATTTCAAATATAAAACTCATACCGTGATTGAATCCTATAGGATAAATGCATTCTATGTCCACATAGGAATCAGACGGCAGAGAGGCCTTGCCCCTGTCCCACCCTCATCAAGTGGCTGCTCCTGCACGTGGTGGTACTCCATGCTCTGTTCCCTGTGCACTTGTGCTCTGTCTGGGCTGCTCTGTGAAGAGAATCGAACTCTGATCTCTTGCCCCAAGAGGTGCACCTTAGTGTGTGCTGAAACGCCCGTACAGGCGTCTCAGCGTGTGCACGCTAGCAATCCACCCAATTACCACTGACCTCTCTGTTCGCTGCTCGCTGCTCCTTGCTTACTCCTCGATCAACTCCATCTCCTCAATCATCTTTTGGATCTGCGTGTTCAGCGTTCGATACTCTCCCGCGAGCTTTTCCCACTCTTTTGCTTCTTCCGTACATGAACCATGCTCGCATATTTGATCTCACTTCATTTGTGTCGGACTTGCGTCAAACTAACCTAGGTTATATATTCGAAAACAACTTCCGTCATTTCAATACGATGTCTCGGAATGGGGTCACATCTGTCAGCGAGTGCTTCTCGTTAAACATAGTCTCGATTTTGGTCTTGTTGATGGATCGGATGAGCCAATCCGTTTGTTATAGAGTGCCACTTTCCGTGACTAGGAGCTCTTCAGAGTACTTCTCCGGTTGGTTTCCTTGTATTCGCGCGGTTCACAGTAGGCGCTGTGCCTCGGCTCATTATTATAATGCCTCCACTATCAGCGTGAGGAGCGTTATACCCTTAAGGCGCCTCTTATACCTTGCGTGTCGAGTCATAGTATAAGTCACACTCTTAGGTCATTTGAATTGAAACCAAATTTGTGAACGCAGCTGTGTTTTAAAATGCGCCCAGGCCACACATGATGAGTCTTGTCCGAAATGACACATGCTCACGTGCCATTCCTTTGTTCGAGTATTTGCTCCTCGTCCATTTCGTAACATGAACGCTCCCAATGTTTCAGCCGCTTGAAACTCTGTTGCGGCTGCTTCCTGGTTACGAAAATTCGTCCTAGTCCTAACCACGCTGTGCTTGGCGAAGGATGCAAAATTTATGATTTGTCTTGCCTAAACCGCCTTATTTCAGCATACCATCACACTCCACCTCCGTCATTTCATTGTCCACGTCCGCTATCATTTGGGCTCTTCTTCCACGTCGATTCATTGATCTTTACCGCAGCTCCCTCAAGGATGGTTTCATACAGTGCTACAATCAGTGTAGGCTTCTTTTTGGGCCTTGGATCGTGTTCTTGAAGGTATACCCGCTTTACGAATCGACCAACTCCAACATATTATAGAGCTTCTTTCCTTGCTCCGTCTTGTACTCGAAAGAGCTGACTTTGTACCTTTTCTTCTACCAAGCAAGATGAGTCGTACATGTCCGTTTGCACATGGGATAGATTGTTTCTGTCCATTGCGTATGTTTTTGCACCTTCTTCAGGTGCATTTCAGCGTGTCAGTCGCATGTACTTATGCCACATTAATACGTTGTTGTATGAATGGACTCATGTTTTGATTTAGTGATTTCTTATTTTCGACATGTGCGATCGTTTCTAAGGAAGTATTCCGAATTTTGCAGCGATTGTGGAACTCTGCTATCCATGTCACCCCTGCACACGGCCTCCTCGCGAACAAATTTCTACCTCTCGCATTACCTCCTCATTAGCCACTTGATCGCTCTATCATTCGTTCCTCTCTCCCCTTCTCTGTCTCCCCTGTTTCCTTCTTTGTGTTTCCCCTGTTTGCCTGTGTCTCTTTGTTCATCTCTTCTCTCTTGTCTGCTCTGATTCTAATTTGCTTTTGGTATGACATGTAGTGTATTCTTTTTCTGTGTGCTGGTTATCGATAAGTCTCATGTCGACCACCCGATTCTACCCAAAATTTGACTCTGAAGTGCATTCTGGCGTTGTCAGATGTCGTCTCCAGTATTTTGACCTTATTTCCGTTCATCATTCCTGTGCATATCGCATTGGTTGAGGGTTTGTTGTTGGGGCAACTTGAATTATCCTATTTCATTGGCTACATCGTACTTGTAGTTGTTGATTTTTTTTTTGCCTCTTTTATTCTGATCATTTTTGCCATTATAGTGGTGCACCATCTTTAATCAGCTCTATCTAATCTTATACATGAACCATTCCAGTACATAGCACAGTCAGCGTAAAAGTCCTTTTCGTACAGGGCGCAATCGGCTGCGAACTATTCTTCCTAGCACCGTCATCCCTCTTCATTATATCTCTTGCGGACGTGTGTCACATTCTCCTGACTCGGTGCCCTACACATGTACGCACATTCTCACGACATAAAAATACTACAAGTCTGTCCGTGGCCTGGCTTTTCAATTCAATCATCTGCCTTCGTTCAGGCTCCACTGTTTCTTGCATTCTCTGTATGGCAAGGTTCTCTAAACGCACGGGGTCATTACTTTTTGTCATGTACCGCGTACATTCAGAATGACGTTATTCGAACACCCTATCTTCCATGTTACTTTCATCTTACCAGGATGTATTTAGACCCTTGTACCATTGTTTGTAGACCAATACTGGCGCGTCTGGTATCCCACGTAATGCATACTTCCGTCTCAAAGAGAGCCACTTAAAACGTACATGCGCATCATGATATTCCCAGGTCCCTCTGATGAGCCTAACTACTGCCCTCTCCAATATCCGCTCATTATGCACGAACTATTTCCAGCCAATTACACTAATTAAACCGAACCAGCCTGGTTACTCATGCACCTTGAAGCCATTATTCCGTACTTGCCGGACGTATCGCAACAACCCCCACTTAAGAACTTGACTCCCTAAAGTTCTTTGCGCAACCAACACTGCGATGTGTCACATTGTCCTTGTGCGCCAAATCCCACTCAGGGCTAAAACTAGTGCATATGCATTGCAAATCGGCGCACCTACAATGGGTTGGTTCTTCACAAAGCACACATATTGCATAGATCTCTACGCAGCCATGTGACCTGGTTCAATGGAAGATCTGCTTTGCGAGTCCGGTGCATTTTGCTGAGTCTATGGTTTGAACCTAAATTCGAGCTAAGTGTTTGCGCACCACGAAGCCTCCGTATGCCGGTGAGCGACGGTTCATGCTATTAGGTTACACAGATATGGATCTGGAAGAATGAAATGGAGGAGGCTCGTATGCATGGGCTGGGGACAGGGAAATAATGAAATCCAATCAGGGATACTGTTGGGGGCATGAATTGTCAAATCGCGTTGGTCGTAAATGAACGATGTTTGTGAATGAAAAAATTGTCCCAACGCGCATTGCTTTTGTCCGTGCATCACAAACTGCTACGTCCAGATAGTCCGTCTGGTGGAAAACCCCTTTGTTTATCCGCTGCTTTTCGCTAGAATATTAAGATGCAATTTTCACTAAATATTGCTGCTATTGCGCTAGCGCTAGCCACGGCCGCCGCCGCTGCACCTATAGACTTTGCGGCACGGCCCACATTCATGCCAGGTCCAATTGTGTCTGATGGATCGTACACCGGCTACAACCCATTCAAGGCCGTTGTCTCAACGTCCACATCGGATAACTAAACTGCCAAACTTGCCTTGTACTCTTTCATGATTATTGACAAATATTTATGAATGCTGTTTTCCTTGTACATTAGTATAGTTCAAGCAAACAAGACGACGTATAATCGAAATTGCAGCGCCCGTCACAATACCCATTACTCATCATGTCTTGGTTTTTCCATAGTTTCTCCACTCATGATTTTAACCCTCGCTCACAATTGGTCTATTCCTTCAATTCAATTGGTTGAGGGATTTGTTCTAAATAAAGTCCATTGCCCGCCATCCTGAATGTCCGTCGCCCCCTCGCTGTGCGTCGGAGTTGCCTAACGCCATGGTTTCCCCGCGACTTGGCGTTTTGCTTGGCGTCAGGTCCACCGTTTCGCTGAGGAAGTGGTATATAATGTGTCCTGTTAGCCCTCGTGATTCTATCAAACATGTTCCTCAATCTCGTCGCACTAGCATTGATTCAAGCAGTGGTAATCGCGTCTGCGAGGCTTACTTTTCAACTAGAACGCAGCTCGCAGCCTCCTGCAACCCACATTGATTCTCTAGTGAAGGACGAACTTGATGTTCTTTCCGCGAAGTATATTCACAATGCGTTCGCTTTTCGCAAGAATACAGGTCTTCATGACTCGTCTGTCAATGCAACTACCCTTCGCAAGCGCAGCGCCGCTCAGATCCAGATGAACGAAGAGGCTGACCACTCAGATCCTTGGTCAACGTTCATTTCTGTCGGCTTTCCTCCCCAGTCCGTGGCTGTCACTTTTGACACCAGCTCTGCCGATGTTACTGTTGACTCTTCTTACGATGCAGAAAAATCCATCACTTCAAGGCAGCTGAGTGACCCCGACTCGGTTCATGTGGATGATATTTCCTTTGGTCCATTCGAACTGAAGAAAGTGGCTATCTCTCCGTCTTCGTACAATTCCGCTCGTATCGGCTTGGCTTTTCCTTCCATTAGCTCAGCGCCCCCAGTTAATTCTTTCACGAATGTGCTTTCTTTACACCTCGAAAAGAACATCTACCAGTTCACTCTTGGCGAAAAGCACGGCAGTCTCAACGTTGGCTCCTTTGACCACTCTATGTTCTTTGGAAATGTTAGCTGGAATGCGGTTAATCCGGCTCAAGGATACTGGACAACTCCCTTCACATGGAATGGCCTTTCGTTCCGTGGCACTGTCGACTCGACGTCCAGGGTTGTGCTTGGTAGTAACGCCGATGTTAAGCGCCTTTTGATGTCGATGGAAGGTGTTCGCATAACAAAGTCGAAAGATGGCTCGTACATCGGGCTGTTCGACTGTGATAAGGCAACTAGTTCGGACCTTGTTCTTGGTGGCGTGCCTTTGAAATTCTCTGCCTCTGTCAAGCACAACAATGAATGTCAGGTTCCAATTATTGGTATGGATGGATTGAATCACTGGATTTTGGGCGAGCCCATTTTCCAATTGGTTTCTGTTATTCTCGACTTTGACAACCACCGCATTGGCTTCGCGCGGCGCCGCGTGAATACTCAAAGGTCAACGCGACCCCGCTCTGTGAACACATTCCGCTCACGCCGGGAGGGGAAGTCTCCAAATATTCACGCCCCAAGTTTGTCATGATGTTTCTTGATGAGTTTTGTATATATATGATTGTTTTGTTCATGGTTCCTAGTTTTGTAAATAATAGCTCTTTAAGCGTTCGATATTCTTGTGTCATGCGCTGTGCAGGCCGGAGAGTATACACTATGTTTCCTGCTGCAAGACGCCAGATTGAAGCCTGGGACTATGCTATTGCCGTCTTCTTCGACACTCCAGTACCCTGCCTTTAAAGCTACAATGCGTTCGGCATGTTGATTATATGGAGTCTTAAGACAACCAATCCGTCGGTTGTTCCGACTCTTAGGTTTCTTAAGAGTCTAGAGAAAACTAGGTAAAAATCTTTACTTTCAAATTAGGTTAGCCCATTTTACACGAGTCATTTCGAATAGCTTTCTCTATAGAACAATGCGTCTTTAGACGTCCTAACATCATGCAAAGGTCAGAACAACCCAAACGCTAATGGCCTTGAAGGACGTCGATAAAATTGGAGACTTCAAATATTGATGCGCCGGGGACCTGTTGAGCTCCACAGAATTTTTGTCAAAGCTCATCGCTGATTCAACACGCACAGCTTTCTTATTCCTGGCACGTCGTGTTCTAACAATGACTACATACGGTACATCTAACAGTTCGTTTGTATCTAGTCTACTTAGCAGGTAATAATTATGGGATGTTTCTTCTTTTCCCGGTAGCCTTGGGATCTCGATATTTACAGCATGCTGCGGCCTTCGAACCCAACTTTGAATCCGTCAAATCAATCTTTGAAAACAATTCTCCTACTTCCTCGCCCTTCATTCACAAGCCACATCAAACAGAACACTATAACATTTTGTTACATCTTCATGTCCAATATTTTATTTCTAGCTTTTGATATCACATCTTGATCGCTCGATCCAAAACTTTGATTATCTTTGGCAGTGTTTTATGAAAATAAAACAGTCGAACTTATCGAATACATCATTAATTGCTTATTTTAATTTGTTTCTGGAGGAACGGAACGGTGAATGTTTCGTTATCACTGAGTTTCCGTGTATTCGCAGAGCCAATGTATTGTTGACAAAGAATAACCTACATCGTAAGCTCCTTTGCGACGAGATTGTAATGCGGATAGTGGCTGAAGTTTCTTCAATAGCAATAGAACTCTCGTCTCGATCTACGTGCAGTGTCACGGTTTTCAGCTGCAAATCCCCTTCCCATATCCTACAAGATGGCATCCAGAAATCCTACTCCGAATAATATTTAGGCACAGCCCATTCTCAAAACTTGGCACGTGCACGAAATAAGTGCCTGATTCAACAACCCTTTCAAGCAAACCTAGCATTTAATTTGCCCGTACAGCCTTCTCGGTGTTTGACATCCAAAACGTTTTAATTTATTATCTTTATCTACATTATTCTGGTTCGAACTCGAATTGAGTCAAGCTCATATTGTTCGGCATACTTGAGTTCAAAATTCGCATGCAATGCCAATGACAGGTTGATTAGAATGCATTGATGCACCTATGCTCGGCTTTGCCTGAGTTTAGCATGAGAATCCTCGCGTAGTCCCTAGTCGTCACGCCAAATGTGACAGGCGAACCACCATCATACTCAAGTCGCAACGAGAGTTCGTCACCTTTCCAGCCAGCCTGGTCCAACTCGCGCGAGCAACCTTTAGGTCCTGTCCTAGGAATACGGAACCATTGCTTTCGCATAGTGAGTGACGCTTCCTGTGCGCATGGTTCCATCCGCACGGCCTTCTCCCCATCTTCTGGATAAGCCTCCCACTTGTGCTTAGATCCCTTAATGGGACGATTTACGGTGCCAGGCGTCAAGCACAGACTTGGGTCGTTCTTGGAGCGCACTTGACCATAGTACCAATAATCATTCGAGCCCTCATACTTGTCTGACGGTGGCTCACACTCATAGAATTGGAGGGCCTCTCCCGCATCATCCGAAGCTACAAGTACATGTCCCTTGTAACCTTTAGCAGCGCCAAACGAGAGTTGCTGGACGGATGTATCTTCATAGTCGCCCAGGCCTACCAGCGGGCCGGGCTTTGCCACAGGATGACACCTTCCATTCTGCGCAGGTGCACCATAAACAAGTCCACTCAAGGCTGCTACAGCCATTACACTCCCAAGTTGCATCCTCATGACAGGTTCTCAGTTGGAATGCCTATAACGGTGGCGCGCTAAGTAGATTTATATAGGTTCATTGTCATGAATAGTTTGGATAAGCGGTTGAAGTACGCGGTTTTTGGCGACCCAATCAACGGAATGGGTCACTCCGTAATGCACGTGATGCACTACGCCACTCGCCCTGTCAATGTCCGGCACGCAGGATTGGCCAGACTAAGGCCCTTGCGTCGGAGAACAATGGAGAATTGCGGAGAGAAAAATTTTCTTTGAACGATCAACAGGTAGTGAAACTCTTGTGCCCACGGTTGGGCTGCTATTTCGATTCTTTTCTATGCACAGAAAAATTGTTCGTCCACTGGGCCCATTGTACTAATAGTGAGTACGAAATCGAATTGCTGGAGTTCTCCTGGTACATTTAAATGGGAGAGGATTTAGAGGGACATAAGGCATCAAATGTACTAAGAAAGCAGAGCGTTGTCCGTGCGCAACACATGTCATGCCGTTAACGGCGCACCAAATAGGGATATGAAAAATGATTCAGCCACTTTTATGAAATCCTCCAAACTAGAGTCGTACGAATGCAACATTTTGATTTTTTTCGTACTTCAAATGTCCCGTTGTGTATCATAGGGTGAACCGTGATCGCCCAGCAAAGCCTTTATGTATATAATGTGTTAGGTACCATCCTTCACGACGAATTACGTGAACACCAGATTCACATGTCACCGGCGCCAAGCGCTTGAAATTTTAATTTGGTGCGCAGCCCGAATCTACGGTCAATTCCTCCATGTCACGTATATTTGGTCAAGCTATTCGCCGTGCTTCCCTGCCTGCGTGGCGTCTGAGCCCTCAGTCTGTCCGCAGATACAGGCCTGTTTCTTTTGAAGATGTACAGAAGAATGAGGCCGCGTATGAAGCACAAGTTCGAGAGGCCGAAGACGAAGTGTCTAAACTAGGATTTCCCCGCGCTGCAGTGTTTCGACAGCCCGTCATTTGGGGTGATCATGATCAGTTTGAGCATGGTAGGTCGTGACTCATCATACTTATCCGTCCAGTAAACAATGTGCATTATATAAGGTGGTTCGAAACGGCTCGTATGCGCTGGATAGAGCGCGTTACGAGTACGTTGAATCGTGAGATTCGCGACAACCTCGCATTAGGTCGAGGCGTTGGCGTCATTCTCGCATCAACATATTGTCGTTACCGTCGTCCTGTGACGTACCCTGACATGATAATCATCGGACAAGCGCCTCTTCCGATGCATCGGCGTGACAGGGCCATCATTCGATCGACGGCGTACTCTGTGGCACAGCGTAACGTGGTGGCTGAGGCTGATTTCGACTGCGTCGCTTACGATTATGACCGTCTGTGCAAAGCCACGTTTCCGGAGGAACTCAAACAGGCCATGGAAGCTTGGGTATACAAAGGTAGAACTCCCGAGCCATTCTGCCATAAACGCTCCTAATGCATTCATAAATGCGTGAATTGCAAATGGATATAAGACTATCATATACAGCTGCTACTACACAGAAATCGTCTTAAAGAAGTGGAAGCCATCAGATGATGTAGTCCCCAGCACGCCAGGGATTTGTGGGTGCCAGTGGACTTCCTTGATATCTGTGGCACCATGGTGACAAAAGAGCAACTGGCTCGGCACAGGCTCGCCATTGGGCCCCTTCGGCAACTGCGCCGGATCTTCATCTTCATCATGTTCGACACCCAAATCCCACAACGTCACTTGGTCATCACGACCCGATGCAGCAAATATACTGTCTTCATCTGGGTGCCATTCTACGCTGCTGATGGGCGCTTGGTGCCACTCAAAGTGCGCAACTGGACTTGGTCTCTGGCCATGTTTAAACGCACGCATATCCCACACATTCAACGCTCCGTCGTCACCACCAGACAAGAGTAAGTACTGCGTACCGTGATTCCAGCTGATAACATTTACATCCTGATCATGTGCCGCATCAACGGCAAGAGCCGAGCGGTGCGACTTTATACGCACATCCCAAATCCGGATGCTTCGGTCTGCAGAGCACGAAGCGAACACTGTGGGCTCAGCTGGACTCCATTGCAGGTCCTCAATGGACGATGTGTGACTCTCGAATGGCTGAGCATGTGTAGTGAACCCGGTATTATTGCTTGTTGTGAGGAAGATCTTGCTATGCATATCGCCTGTTAGCAAGCGCAAGTGACCAGTATTTCCAGATGAACCACCGCCCAAAAGGCCGCCCCAATCCATGGCAAAACCTTCAGTTCGATGTGCATTTATTGTGAACAGTGGCGATTCGACCTTCTTCTTATCAATCTTGGTGCCGGGTTGATTCAGTGCGTTGAATAGGGGACGAACATCCCAAATGTGAACTTTGCCCGTCTCCGCCCATGTCGCTACAGGGTAGGGATCCAAGCATGGTTCCAGCTCGGATGTCGGCGTCGTAGTAGGCGCTGCTCGCACACGATTCACGCCTCCTAGATGCGGAATTGTTTTATATTCGAGGATGGCATCTTCATCCACATCATCGTCATCATCATCGTTGTCATCATCTGAACGGGCTGATTTTCGTTAGCTTTATCTCAGTCATTATTTTGGACAGAGAACAGGCAATTATCGACAGGCTCAGAATTGATAAGATAGGTAGCGAGTTGGTTTTCGGCATCGAGTGGTGCTTTACAGCGCCACTCATACAGCCAAATGCCTCAAGACATCATAGCCATGTGCGATGATGTCTCGCCGGTCTCTGTCCTTTCAAACGTACCATCATCACGCGACGTGCGATGCATCGCACTCGCCTTCATTATAAGAACCTCATTATTTTTCGCAGTGTCTGCTTGGGTACCAGCGACGAGATAGGCCGTATGTGGCATGGTCTGTCGCTGCGAGCCCATGTGGTCTCGGAGAAAGTCGAACGATAAGCATGGCCATGTCACATTCATGCGATGCAACATATCATACGCTGATTGATCGGGAACTAGTGTTTGCCCTTCTTCCAAAGGCATTGTTCCCGGCATATAAGCCTTTGTAGGCACTTTTGATTCCTCGTCTTCCTCTTCCATATCTGTCTCGTCTGGATTTGCGTCTACGATTTCACCGTCACTTTCGATCTCATCTTCGAATGGGTCTTCAAACTCTCCCATTCCCCCTTCAGGGTCCCCATTTTCATGAATCCGTTCTTCCAAACGTGGACGCTCAGCCTCTGGCGCCTCCGCGCCATCTGCGAGCGTATGCTTCGACATTGTCCAGAGTGGTGGGAAAGGAAAAAATGGATTTCAAATTTTTATTGTCATGGCCGTTTGGGTTCTCTCGTCATGTGGTCCGATCGTCCCTGCCACCCGCACGTTTACGTCATCTGATCGGCTGTTCCACAACTGGTTTTTGTTCTGACCCATCATCATGTCGGCCATTCGTGCACTGATCCTCGGCTCTGGTGGTCGTGAGCATGCATTGGCATTGCACTTGCTTCGTTCAGAACGTGTTGAGCATGTCTACGTTGCACCGGGGAATGGTGGCACAGCCACTCTTGGAAGTCGCTGTTCGAATGTCAGCACGCCTAAGGCTAGCGGCGACTTCAGCGAAATCGCAGAGTGGGCTAAGGCTCAAAGAGTTACTCTATGTATTCCCGGCCCAGAGGCCCCACTCGTTGCGGGTGTAGAAAGTGCATTCCGTCAAGTTGGAATATCTGTTTTTGGACCCACCATGGAAGCAGCGCAAATTGAAGGCTCCAAAGCTTATGCGAAAGATTTTATGGCTCGGCACCAAATTCCCACCGCTGCATATCGCACATTTACAGCCGATCAGGTGGATGAGTGTTATGCATTTATTCGGGAGCTGGGTGGGGCCAAGTCCATTGTATTGAAGGCCAGTGGTCTCGCCGGTGGTAAAGGCGTGATTTTGCCGGACACGGACGACGAAGCGCGCCAAGGTGTTGAAGATCTCTTGGTTCGTAAAGTGTTTGGCGATGCTGGCGACTTCTTAATCGTCGAAGAGCGTTTAGATGGCTCGGAACTCTCAGTACTTGCGTTCTCCGACGGATACACGGTCCGTGCTTTACCTGGGTGTCAGGACCACAAGCGTATCGGTGAAGGAGATACCGGTCTAAACACGGGCGGCATGGGTGCATACTGCCCAACTCCCGATGGAACAGCTGCAGGAGTGGAGGAGCGCATTCGGCAGGAGATCTTGCTTCCGACCATTCAAGGTATGCGTCGCGATGGTACAACCTTTGTTGGTATGCTGTTCGTTGGTCTCATGCTCACGAGCAAGGGACCAAAGGTCCTTGAATTCAATGTGCGATTCGGCGATCCAGAGACGGAGGCCGTACTGGAACTGCTTGAGCATCCGTCGACGCTCGCTGACGTCATGATGGCGTGTGTAGAGCACCGCCTCGACTGCGTCGATCTTGCCATTCGTTCCGGTTTTGCCGTTAGCGTGGTTATTGCAAGTGGTGGCTATCCTGGCAAGTATGCAACTGGCGTGCCTGTTCACATCGAGACGATGCCCGATTATGTCTCAGTGTACCACGCGGGCACGAAACGTGCCGATGATGGTCAGCTCCTTACTGCAGGCGGTCGTGTGCTCGCACTTTCGGCCGTGGGCGCCACCCTCGACGAAGCGCTGCAGCGGGTATATGCCGGTGTCTCGAATGTTAAATTTGAGGGTATGGTTTACCGCCGCGACATTGCTCACCGCGCTTTGGCAATAGCACGGTCCAAGGCACCTGCTGGCCTGACTTACGCATCGGCAGGTGTCGATATTGATGCTGGTAACACGCTTGTGGAGCGGATCAAACCACTCGCCAAGACTACACAGCGTCCCGGGTGTATGGGAACTCTTGGCGGCTTTGGTGGTCTGTTTGATCTCAAAGCGCTGAACATGCGTGATCCAATCCTTGTCAGCGGTACAGATGGAGTCGGTACAAAGCTGCGCATTGCGTTGGAACATGACAAACACGATACGATCGGGATTGACCTTGTCGCCATGTCTGTCAACGACTTGCTGGTCCAAGGTGCACAGCCTCTTTTCTTTCTCGACTATTATGCCTGCTCCAAGCTTGACGTCGACACGGCTTCGGCTGTTGTGAAGGGCATTGCTGATGGTTGCCGCCAGGCGGAGTGCGCATTGATCGGCGGTGAAACGGCTGAAATGCCTGGCATGTACGTCGGTAATGAGTACGATGTCGCTGGCTTTGCCGTCGGCGCTGTCGAGCGCGATGCTATCTTGCCTAGGACTTCTCATATGCAGGCTGGTGATGTGCTAATTGGACTTCCAAGCAGTGGACTTCACTCAAATGGGTTCTCCCTTGTCCGCAAGGTCGTGGCTCGCTCCGGCGTTGCACTCAGCGCTCCTTGTCCTTGGAACGACAGCGCCCACCCCACTCTAGGCGATGCACTGCTCGCACCCACACGTGTGTATGTTAAGGCACTCAGTCATATAATGCATGGCGAGCACCATGTCCTGGGCCTGGCTCACATCACTGGCGGCGGCTTTACCGACAATCTGCCACGTATGCTGCCGGAAAGTCTCGGTGCTAAGGTCGATGTGTCGCGGTGGCAGCGTCCTTCTCTCTTTGCGTGGCTACAGAGGGAAGGTCAGATCGAGCCGCAAGAAATGGCTCGCACATTCAACAATGGCATTGGCATGGTCCTTGTTGTGCCATCATTAGCTAGCGAGCAGACTTGCTCTGTGTTGCGTGACGCTGGAGAGCAGCCTGTGGTGCTGGGCGAATTGACGTCCGAGCCTGGTGTCTCGTATATGGGACTTGAACATTGGACCATGTGAAGCTTTAAATAAATGGATAGTGTTTTGATCATGTACCGTGCGTAAGTTGCGGCTTTATAGTGCCTGTGTAGACTCAGAATTCTCTTCTGCCATGCTGGGTGCGTTTTAGCATGAGCTTCGACTTGGGACCAAGCAAATTAGAGTATAGCACCTTAACCAGTCGGTGTGGAGGAAGGAATGCAAGCAGGCGATTTGAACCGCAAACTCAACCGCATACCTATTACGCTCGTTCAAGCACCTACACATTCGCGTGCCAGTTATTGTGAGCGGAACGAAGAAACGACGCCGTGGGAAAAAAAGCGTTCGTTTACTTGGTAGGCGTGGATGGAGAACATTCCGATGCAAAAGCAAGGGTCAAGAGATGACTCTGTCCTTGATTCAGAGAGTGCCAAAGCGAGCGCATATATGGTGGGCCTCGAGTCATCGGTTGCGGCAGCCACGACCAACATGGAGCGAGTCGGTTGGACCATGTGGATGCTGACGATGAGTGCAGCTCTCTGTGGCTCTTTGTTTGGCTATGATACTGGTTACGTCTCGTCCGTGCTTGTAAGTCTCGACCAATATGGCGACCTCGGTCGGTTGAGTGACGGGACCAAGCAGCTTATCACATCGGCAACTTCTCTCGGCGCATTAATCGGCTCATTGTGCGCCATGTTTCCGTCAGAATGGATTGGTCGAAAGATGGTCATTGCACTGGCAAATATCGTTTTTATCGTGGGCGCTATCATTCAGGCAGCTGCTCAAGGCACGTGGACCTTGATTGGCGGTCGCTTCGTCGTAGGGATAGGTGTTGGCGTGGCCTCGATGATTGTACCTTTATGGATCGGCGAGCTAGCTCCTGCACACTTGCGTGGGCGTCTCGTGACGCTCAATGTCGTGTTTCTCACTATGGGCCAGCTAATTGCTACTGGCGTCGGCGCTGGTTTTGAAGACGTCAAAGGTGGGTGGCGCTACACCGTGGCTGGTGGTGCCATCCCCGCGATTATCTCGCTGGTCAGCATGGCCTGGCTGCCAGAATCTCCTCGGTACGATAGCCAGAAGGGAAAGATGGAGCGTGCCGTGCGAACGTTCCGTCGCATCTATCCACACGCCACCGAGACGTACTGTCGAGAGCGCGCCCAGGATCTTGCTAATACATTGCAGCACTTTGAGGCCAAGCATAGCAAGCTTACGTTTGCGCAGCGTGTACGCCTGTTATTCACAGGGCCAAATGCCCGTGCCTTGGCGCTTGCATGTGGTCTGCAAGCGCTGCAGCAGTTGTGTGGTTTCAACACGCTCATGTACTACAGTGGAACTATCTTTGAAGCAATTGGCTTCGAAAAGCCCGTGGCTGTGTCCCTGATTGTGAGTGCAAGCAATTTCCTTGCGACACTCGTGGCACTTAAGTATATTGATATCATTGGACGCCGGCGTGTCCTACTCTATTCGGTGCCTGTGATGTCGGCCGCCTTGGTTTTTGCTGCGATTTGTTTTGCTTTTTTGCCAGTTAAAGATAACGGCCAATTATCTACCGACATTCCATCCGGTCGTAAGGTTTGGACCTACCTGGTTATTGTGGCAATCATTATTTACGTCCTGTTCTATGGTTTTGGTATTGGCAATGTTCCATGGCAGCAGGGCGAATTGTTTGCTATTGAAACGCGTGCCATGGGTACAAGTATTGCCACTGCCGTCAACTGGAGTTGTAACTTGATTATTGGTGCCACTTACCTATCTCTTGTGCGAGCTGCGACATCTTCTGGTGCATTCGGTTTCTATGCAGGTCTCTGTGCATTGGGCTTTTTGTTCTGCGTTTGCTGTTTTCCTGATACGCGTCAGCTGTCGCTTGAAGAAGTCCACATTATCTTCCGCGGGTCTTGGGGCATCCGCGCTGCCGACCAATTGCGGCAGGAAAAGGCCCGCGTTGCACAAGAAATTCGTGCACGCGATCAAGATGCAGCTACAGATGTTGCGACGCATGCTGGCATTGCTACCATGTCCAAGTATGGTCTTCCGGCTGAGGGAACCATAACGCCGCGTACCAAAGTCAATGAGTCCGCTGATATCGCACCCAGTTCCTTTGATTTGGATCCGCTCGATGAGTACGCGAACTCCCTGGATAAACCGACAGTCGCACAAAATCTACCAGCCGATTTATATGCAGCCGAGCCTCCTGCACCACCCACATTCCGTCGTTCTGTTACAACGCCTTACATGTCTTCTAATTCCGACCATACAAGTGCGTTGTACCCGCCAGCCGTTGACCCTTCGCAAAGCACAAACATATTGACGTGCTACCTGAACATCAAAGGTGATGGACTAATTCTGTTCGTGACGTGCTTTGCAAGTTTGGGAGTATTCATGTTTGGGTATGACCAGGGCGTGATGAGTGGGATTTTAACGCACCCTGCATTCAAGTCCTACTTCCACGATCCCACAGCCAGTCAAGTCGGTACCATGGTTGCGATTCTTGAAGTCGGCGCATTAATCACCTCATTGCTAAGCGGTGTCATGGCTGATCGGCACGGCCGCAAAGCCGTGCTAGTTTGGGGTGCTGTTTCCTTTTCATTAGGCGGCCTTATCCAGACATTCGCTACAGGCTATCATGCAATGATTGTGGGCCGCATCATCTCCGGCTTTGGTGTTGGCTTTCTCAGCATGATTGTCCCCACATACCAAAGTGAGATTTCTCCTGCTGAGAACCGTGGAAAACTCGCGTGTATCGAGTTTACGGGCAATATTGTCGGGTACATGGCTAGTGTTTGGTTTGACTATTTGTGCAGTTTTATGCACGGGAACTTCGCGTGGCGTGCTCCGCTGCTAATACAGCCAGTGATTGGACTGACGCTTGCATTTGGTTCGATCCTTCTACCGGAAAGTCCGCGCTGGCTTTGTGATCAGGACCGAGATGATGAGGCCATGCTTGTACTTACGGATCTTGATGGCGATGAGGGTCCACAGCATGCTCGCGCGAAGCTCGAATTCTGGGAAATCAAATCTAGTGTTCTGCAAATGCGTGCGCAAGGCGATCGTTCATATCGCATGATGTGGAAGCGTTTGCGATATCGCACACTAATCGGCATGTCATCCCAAATGTTTGCACAACTAAATGGCATAAATGTTATATCTTACTATGCTCCTATGGTGTTCGAGAGTGCTGGTTGGGTTGGTCGTGATGCATTGTTAATGACTGGGATCAATGCAATTGTGTATGTGTTTTCTACGGTGCCGACGTGGTTTCTTGTTGATACTTGGGGTCGTCGGCCTATCTTGTTGTCGGGCGCGATGCTTTGTGCGCTTATGCTCGGTGCATGTGGAGTTATTATGAAAGCGAACCAGTCGTATACACCTGCACTTGTCGTTGTTTGTGTGGTTCTATTCAACGCAGCATTTGGGTACTCATGGGGACCTATTCCGTGGGCCTGGACACCAGAAATCATGCCACTAGCTTTTCGTGCGAAAGGAGCCTCGTTGGCAGCCGCAACGAACTGGGTCTTTAACTGGATTGTGGGCCAGCTCACCCCCGTCTTACAAGAGCTTATTGGATGGTGGCTTTACATCCTGCATGCCTGTTTCTGTTTGTGTTCGTTTGTGCTTGTGTACTTCCTATACCCTGAGACACAGGGCGTGCCACTCGAAGAAATGGATAATATCTTTGGCGATGAAGGTGCACCTGTGCCACAACTTGATGTTGAAACGAACGAGATCCGCACGTCTAATGGTTCAGATCCGGAAATCCATCGCTTGCGCCGTTCTATAAGTCTGCACCCCCGATTCCTCTCTGAGATGGAACATGAGGCTTTGCTTGCATCAAAACGCCAGCGTTCTCAGCATCGCAACTCGCTGCATACAAGCTTCCGGCAAATATATTCGTTCATGACAGGTGCACGTGCCAACTCAGATCGTGGTGAATACGAGTCATTGCCTGTGGGCACCTCTTAGTGAGACACTTCTCAACATGAGTCTGGGCAACAACACACACATATACACGCTTTTATGCATATACGTCATGGCTCGCTTGTTTTCACTTTCCCACTTCATCGCCAAATCATGTGTTTATTCGCGCCTCCTTTCTATGTAGCCTGCCTCTATACCCGTCTCCGCCGGATTCAACGAGTTGAATGTGTTTACGAGCTTATGGGATGTAGCCGCCACGCTTCCAGGCGCTTGGAAACATCACAATAGGCGCATGCGTTTTGCCTTTGGTGACAAACGTTCAAGCTGAGACTCCAACGCCTCAATATCGCGCCGGAGATGTTCGTCGCGTCCATTGAGCCAGTCAATGAGATCGATGACTTGAAATAACACAGCAGACTTGCTTCCGGCGTGTCCAGCACTTCCGCCACGCCCACGTCCTTTTCCCCGCGTTTGCTTCCCAGTGACAGCACGGCTTCGTGCCCGGCGTTGCGCATTTCGTTTCCGGCGCTGGAGCTCCTCTTCATCGCAACAAAGCAAAAGATCCTCTTCGGTATCCGTCCGATCGTCTAGTTCTTCGTCCTCTACGCCGGTGCCAGCACCGGAATTAAGGCCTAAAGCACGCGCCCCATACGTGCGCCCGATTGCCAGCAGCTCTGATAGCTGTTGAAATGCTTCGCGTGCTTGATTTCTCCGCCGCTGCTCCGACAGGATATGTCTTTGACGTCGTCCGGATGTCAAGGCCTCCGGCTTTGATTCCCTAGCTGAACCTGTCGCAACTTCAGAAACACCTGGTTGCGGCTCGGGCAAATCCAAAGATTCTGCGGACTTAGAGAGAGCTTTCTGTTTGTGATCATCCAAGCACTCGGCCCTTTTGACAGGAAATGCCGGGGGCAAAAGGACCGGAGCTATGAGGTCATTCGGGTTAGAATAGGTATCTAGTTTCGCGCTCAATTGTCGTGCAAATTCTCGACCTGGGGAATCAGCATTGGGTATCATGGAATCTAGGCGTCAGTTTAATCAACATACGTGGGCTTCATGCAAGAATGCCGATCTTGTTGTAAAAGCACAATGTGGCTTGTCACAAAAATTTGATCCGGAGCTTAGGCCACTCTGAACCCGAATTTCTTAAAGCACAATTCCTTCTAACCGGCAACTCAAGGTGAAGCCTAATACGTCAGAGTGGAGCTTGTGGTATAATCATCAAATATAAAAATGAATGACAAGTCGAACTACGTGAAGTCCCTACTCACCAACCTAATAAGCGTGCACATCCTCCACAACTTCCTCGAATGCCGCGGCCACCACTGTCTCGATCCACGTCCATGCTGATGAAATACATGGTGGAGGCGTGAATGTTGTTATCATCTTGTCCGGTGTAGACTGCAATGCATCTCTTGCGCGCTGTGTAGATCGCCGCTTCGACCGTGTTGACATACGTCGTTGGGGCATCTGCCGCCGACGCTCGCTCTCAAGTGCCTCATGCGCAAGTTGCTCCGCATGAACAAGCAAGTCGTACGCTTTGGTTTCTGACCCATGTTCCGTTTCATTTAGGGGCGGCGCATTTGTTGCCAACAGACGTTGCAGAACAAATTGAAGCCACAATACATTTGTCATTGGAACATGTGCGGTCCACTGGTCCGCGACAAGGCTCCGCATCTTTCGATATACAT
>ERZ501049.83-NODE-83-length-29230-cov-30.095116_pt1 | contig 29230 bp, 17 predicted proteins | sample MGYA00510866_ERZ501049 | MGnify/ENA primary metagenome ERZ501049 (study PRJEB25958, sample SAMN03398519) | human skin metagenome | study: EMG produced TPA metagenomics assembly of the Human Skin Microbiome Metagenome (human skin metagenome) data set. | reverse complement strand
TAGTTCAAGCTACCTGAACTATTTGTGACCGGTAGAGGTTTTCGTTTGGTTGTGGCCAAGACATTACTGATTCGACCGGCGTTTCGCACAAACCAGTCACCGTATTTACGGCTGATACGCGACTCAGTGATGTTCACCATATCCTTTAGAATAATTAGTATTTGACATGAAACATGAATACGTACCGTGTCAATAACGAATCCAAGGTCGCTAGTGTTGATCACTTCTCCTTCGAGAAGACCACCCGTTGTCCATTTCAAGCTTCGAGTACTGTTCTTTAGAACCATCATCATTTCAACAACTTCTTCCTCATCCACATCAAGGAAGCCTGCCAACTTGTCTGTACCCAAGGACGTGTACACGCGGAGGAATGAACGAATGTGCACATTTGAGAGCTGAGTTTTGACGTCTTGAAGGAAGATCCTTAGCTGATGTTGCATCGAGTCTAACGGTGGTGATTGTGTGTAGTCCTTCAACGCTTCCGGATCATGATACGGTGGACCGTTGCAAGTGATAAACTTAGGACAAGCATATAGGAATAGTTCCTGGTAGGCATTCAAAGCATCTTCGCCACCCTTGGTCATTTTGGAAAATTGGTCCCCGTATTTGTCTCGCATTGTCGTCTGGACATGTTCATCCAAGCGAGTTGGGCAAAGTGCACACGATATGGCGAGCAATGCGTACATACGATCGACCATCTTGTTGATTGAGTCGTACTGGTAGCTGCGCGTATGATATTGTCGCAGACGCGTGATAAACACCAGAATGTGGGTGAAAGCGCGAATCGCATCTGGGTACCGACGCATCATCATATACGAGAAACCAACGTAATAATACGCAGTGATGTGGCATGCTGTCACACGGTTGAGGAAGCCACTCTTCTTGTTAATATTAATGTGGTCAAGCGTCTTAAGAGCGAGAGTATAATCACCCATTAGCACGTGAACACGCAACAGGCCTATGATGCTGAAGTAACCGAGCATCTTGTAAAGAGGTCGTACTCCAAATTCACCGGCAACCTCATCTGGATCTTGACCCATGTTGCTCGCCTTCAACTGTTCCATTATGTTTGACTTTTGGATCAGGGAATAAAGAACATTTAGGACAGAGTAACTGTTCCAAACGCTGTTATCCTGAAGAATCTGGATGTCATGCTCTTGTTTATGAGACACTTTGTTGCGCCAGTGAGAATAAGCCTGGTACTGATAAATAAATTCATCGATGATGTCCCATAGCCATTGGACAGGAAGCTCCAAGGAGACAGGACCGTCCGAGTTAAGAACATAGTTGAAAAACTCACAATAGTTGTCATACAAATGAACGCGGTCTTCGCTTTCGGGAATCAAACGAGCATACATATGCCTACCCCAAAGTTCACGGTACAAGAGAAGGAACGTTGGGTCCTCACCAACAAGTGGCGCAATTGTCTCTGCATCTGGCCACTCAGAGCGCTGGTAGAACCGATCGCTCAAACGGTTCCAATGCGTCTCGTAGGCACTGTGAATATCTGCTAGAGAGTTTTTCGCAATGGCCATTTGAAAGTGCGTCAAGTACTTGCGAACCTGTTCAGGCACAGTTGAAAGGGAAGCGGCATGTTGTTGCGGCTGCTGGTTGTGCGCCACACCCTGCGCGGCCTCGTGCATTGAGTCAGAGATAGCATATTCGTCCTGTTGAGTAGCTGAGTAGGGTGTGTACCGTTCGACACCTAAATCGACATCGTCGCCTAGTTCATCGTCGATGAACTCCTCTTCCTCACCGGCAAACACAGGACGCTGAACCTGTGCTGATGTGGGGCGCTCATCGTACGACGACGGCTTTGAATCTTGCTGCATTACGGGAACAGACATCGTGTCAGTTGTGACTTGGGAGAGGAGCGCGCCTGATCCACAACAAAATTCAGGTCCCTTGTCACAGGTATCACGTGGCTAACGAAATATGCCGCAGCCATTCCACCTTCACGTCCCATGATCGTAGAGATGAAGCGACTCTTTGTCGAACCAATGTTCTGCGAATGAAGTATTTTACAGCCTAGCTAGAAGGTATATTATGATGACTTCCACGCAAATGGAAATCAGCGTGACGAATACAACAATATGACCTGCAGTCTGAAAATGAGGAAGAAATGTATATGTTTCTGGATTAAGATGAGACGCAGTTGCATCACTCGTTCCCGTGTTTCTTGATGCTTTGCGTCGTTCTTCAATCATAGTAAATACCTTTTCCTTATACCTCATCGTCATTCGGTGCCGAAGGACTGCAGTGATGATCAGACCTACGGCCAGTACGCAGTTCATCAGACCAATCCAAAAAAATTCCGGCTGGAAAATCTTGATCACTGTCAACGAAAATGTGAGCTGTGACAATGCCGTGCGCATGTAGGCACCGTCAAAAGTGCGTTGTGCAGCTCTACATGTAAGAGTAATAACAAGGATCATACCTTAGGTCCAGTGCTTCATTAGAACTCAGCAGTTTATGTGGTTCTGGGCGTCGTTCTCGCGGAACTCGCCGAAGCATAGTCGAAAGTCCATGCGGTATCTGATGCACGCGAGCATATCCTGTTGCAGTTATTTCGGCAGATTCAGCCATTGTTATGAGGAGGCACGGCCAGGGGCACGAGCCACGTACGTATAATGAGAGCGTTCGTGTTCTTCACGTGACATGCGGATTCACCGTCGCGTCGTACACGACACTTTGGATTCACCCCTCGATGATGGCGCGTGTGAAGCCAGTGGCATTGCTCTGGCTGGCTGTTTTCATCCTCACATTAGTGAAACATGTACATCCGCTTTACTTCTACTTTGAGGCTGGCTCCTCCAAGTGCTTTTTCGAACAGCTTCCGGCGGACACGATTGTCGTGGGTCACTACTATTTAGAGGAGTGGGACGACAAACAAGGCCACTTTGATATCCCAACCGATGTTTCGCTTGGTATTCTGGTGAAGCATCTGGATTCAGAACATACACTTGTAAATTCGCGCGGGACACCTGATGGTCGCTTTGCATTCAATTCGCATGAGGCCGGTAACCACGAAATATGTTTCCAGACAGAATTCCAAGGAGCACCTACGCATGCGGGCCGCTTGCCGAACCTGCGGATGCACCTCGACATTATAATTGGCGACACACATCGGTCAAACACAGAAGCAGACAAAGAACATACACAAGACTTGCTTTCTCGCGCACGAGCCCTAAATGCAAAGATGCGAGACTTGCGCAAGGAACAACAGTATCAACGTGAACGTGAGATGGAATTTCGGAACACAAGTGAGTCTGTGAACTCGCTTGTTGTTTGGTGCATTGTATTCCAAATCATCGTGGTGATTATCTGCTGCATATGGCAATTGTTCAATCTTCGGGTACGTATAACGCGCTTCTCACCTCCAGACCTTTTTCGAAGACAAAAAGTTCCGGTAGGATCCATTGTGAGAAGGTTGCCATATTGTTACTTTCTACAGAGTGCCTGCGCTACTACTCATTTTCGTACAAAGTCGTTACTGTAGTGAGGGGGACAAATTCAGATGCTTGCACGTAGCGCCGCACCCAAGGCATTCGAGACATACACGAACAAAGCCACGTCCACGATGTCTCCAGCAATTGCTCCAACTCACCAGTACCCACTGCAAAGTCTGTGTCACCACGAGTGTCGTTTGCACTCGACATGTTGTGTCCATCTGCTTCCACACGCTCATTCATTGCAATGTGTCGCAGCAAGTCTTTGACAGTTACGATGCCAATAAGTTGGCCATTCTGACAAACCAGAATGACTCGTGGGCCCAATCGTTTGAACATGTCGGCCACGACTTCTAGGTCTAACTGTGGCTGCACAATAAGTGGTGCAGGATCAACCCAGTCGCCGAGTTGGAGCGGACCCACCTCAATCTCCATCTCTTCCTCTGAGAGATGGACCGCAGGGGCAAGATTCGTGCCAACAGCCGGGTCTGACTGGATTTGTGCCGTGGTAAGCGCATAAGCCTCAGTGCTTTTGGGCTGAAATAGACAGGTGGTGTCAGAATGTAAAGTACCTTGTGCGTATGCCTTTGAAATGGCATATTGCAAATGATGTCGTTCAATATAGCCAAGAAGGTTATAGTTCGACTCACTTTGAACAACTGGAAAACCACGGTATGTTGACTTGGCCAAGTATGCTTCCACGTCATGCAAAGGCATGCCGGTAGCGTACAATACATCCGGGACTGACTTGACAAACTCGCCCACTGGCATGTCACGGACATGATCGTCCAAGTTCAAGAATGGGTAGCCATTGAATTTGATGGATTGGTCAGAAATGCCTCCCTTGCTGAACATATCGGCCACAAGCTTGGACGTGCTAACAACAAGCATAATTGGCAAGATGTATGTGAGTGCGCCTGTCAGCTCGAACATGATTACAACGACGGCAACAGTGATGCGTGTGACACCGGCAAGCCCAGCAGCGGCTCCCAACATGGCGTATGTGCCGGGAATGATGCATGGCTCATCAGCTGGACAAGAAGCAAAGAGAAACAACGATGGGAATGTTGACTGTAGAGCTTTGATTAAAATGCCCACCGAGCGACCAAACGTAGCTCCGACGGCCATCGATGGGATAAAGATACCTGCAGGTACTTTGCATCCATATGAGAGAATAACCAAGAAGAATCGTAGTCCTGTCGCCAGACACAACGACGTGAACATGCTCCATTGCATACGTGATTGGCACAAGGCATCGTCGTCACTTGCGCCATCGCACTGCTGGAACAGTTCCTCGAGCGTCTTGGTCATGTCGAGCTGCATGAACCGGTTGAAGTAGCTGATCATCGCAGTAATGAGGGCAAGCACTACTGCTTCTTGCACGCCATACTGCGAAAGGAACTTGCGCCGGAAACGCTGCACTTGCAGGTTGAAGCGCACGACATACTCACCGTACAGACCACCGAACACACCAATCAGTAGGAAGAACACAATTTCAAAGTAGTACCAATTGTGGTTGTACTCCACCTGGAAAAGTACAAGTTTCCCTGTGCGATACGGGTTCATGAACTAGATAGGGTTAGCACGTGTGTGCCGTCCTGAGGCAGACAGCCCAGGTAACGCACCGACAGAGCCACTGTACTGGCCAATGCACACAGAAAGGTTCGCCACATCGTATGGGGTGGAAAGTGGGACGTCATTTCCTGAGTTGTGAGTTCTGCCAATGGCAATTCTGTGACGCACCTCGAGAGCAAACAAGACACCGCCAACTGGCGAGCCGAAAGCGACAGCCACTCCAGCGGCACTCGACGCCGTCAGTAGTTCCCGCAACTTCGAGTGACTCGGCACAAGCCAGCGCAAAACTTTTGCAGCCGTGTGTCCGATGCAACACGCAACATGCACGGCAGGGCCCTCCTTGCCTACGCTGAGGCCAGAAGCAATAGCAAGTGGAAGGCCCAAGCTCTTGATCAACAACGTTTTGGCGCTGAGGAATCCACGGATGGAGAAACCTGCGAGCACACACTTGATTTCGCTAATACCACTGCCTGCAGCATAGGGCGCATAATGTCGGACAAGGATCGCACAAGCACCAGCCAGGAGTGCGGAGGTTGTGATGTAAGCCAGCCACGCAGGAAGCGTCCACTCTGCCCAGTCGACCCATTCTGGGCAGGTATGAGCCGACTTTGCTGAGGAAGGCAATGTCATGTCTGCACGCAAACCTAGTACTTCATTGTGCATGGGTGACGGCGATGTGCTTGATGAATTCGCGAGACCAGCAGCAGCTGCGGCAGCCACAGCAGCTACGCCTTTGGGCAGGTTGGCACCCGGGCCAGCCGGGTCCATCTGTTCCCAACAGCAAAAACTTTTGTTGAGCCACCAGCCAGCAGAGCAATAGCCTCGTTTCAGATCCGATGCCCACTCTGTCACGACGGTGATCAGTGCCATATTGATGCCAATGAGTGCTCCGACCAATACGACCACACCACTCTCGGCTGTGGAGAACAGCGGCGCACGCATCGATCCTAGAAGAGAGCCAAACCAACCAGATAGTGTGTATAGAGACATGGTAATACTCTGACTGAAAGGAAGTCGTTCCGCGAATGTTGTGAGCCCATGCCATGCAAGTGTGCCATGTTCCTGCATGTGCTCAGCAAAGCGCCGCATGTGCGCCTCGTTCTTTTCAATTTTGACTCGTTCACGTCGACCATCGACGACCCAGTCGACCGTCATGAACTGTAGGTGAGAAGGTGGGGCAACATACGCGTGAGTAGTTGGATTCATCGACTTCGGGAGCCGACGGCGGCGACGCGTCGTGCGTCGTCATTGCTGTAGGGAGCGAATGTGGAAGCAAGTAATGTGGAGGAAATGGCTAGGATCATGCAAAAATATCTAGCGTGTGTCGCGGCGTGGCGTGCGGTATGATGTACTGGATGACGAGTCTCGGCTTGGTTCGTATCTATGCATGCTTACAAACATAAAAGCAAGCTATCTACTCACTAGGAGTACGTAAAAGCGTCGCGGACTGCGCGAGGAGCTGGCGCAGTCGTATGCTCGGCTCGTCATCTCGTATGCGCTTCGACACATGCGTCGGCGGTGGAGTCAATGGACGTTTGAGCGAAGTATGTGCGTCAGGTGATTCCAGCTGACGGGGGTATGTCGAGGTCGGAAGACGTGACGCCACGTACGTTAGAGCATCGGAAGACATCTGCTGAAAGCGTGCTACGTCATCGGCACGAGCCTTGGGCGTGTGTGCTGATGCATCCCATGTCCACGTGAGGGCCACACTCATGAGCGCCTGCATGTATCGGGCAACATGAAAGACACCGCTTGTGGTATGTTCCATGACACGTGCACGTAGTAATGCAAGTGCACCGGTGTCGATCCACACAAGCATATCGAGCTGGCGTATTGCAAGCATCAGTAGGGTATCGGAGACACTGGTGCCCATGTGTCTCGGCGGATATGGCAGATAACTCGATTCGCCTTGGATAGCATCAGCTTGGATGCTGCAAAGAAGAGCATTTGCGAGCGAGGTAAGCGCGCAGAAGGCATCGTATGCGAGCTCACACGATGTTGATGTGTGACGCAGCAATTCTTCCATAGCCTCACACGTTTCCAACCATGCATCCCAGAACGGCTGAATGGCCGTCCGCAGGACCGGCTCTTGCTCCATGGTCGTGACAAGCGATGGAATGGCCGTCTCGAGTGCCTGGACCAATAGAGCATCAGGACTTATCTGTGGCTGATCCAGTACAAGCACCTGCATCGATGTCCAAGACGCTGATTTGCATGTACGGCGAATCGCCTGTGCCTCGACCTGAGTCCAAGCTATCACTATTAGTGCTGCGCCAGGCTCAGTGCCAGATGGCACCTGATCAAACCCGTTGGCCATCACCAGTTGAGGTGAGTGCACATGCACAAGGTGTCCATCGAGAATTCGCACGACGGTGCGACCGTTCTGTAGAACGTATTCGTTCTGTGCATGGTGATCTAGCGCCAATTTGTGCCGCAGCCATCTTGAGCTGGCACTTTCCGAACGCGCATAGATGGCAGCAGTCCATGAGGCGGGGCATTCATGCGATTCGTCACAGAGCCATTCCACTCGTTCGACGATCGCACTCGACATGCTCCCACACTCCCAGAGTCGCGAACTCCTGTCCAGCGCCTTTGAAAACGCAGCCTGGCGCTCTGTATCAGAGAGCCGCTGTGCATACGTGCTTGAGGTCATAGAGCCTTCGATGGCGCTAGGTTCTCGCACTCGCTGTGGCAGCTGTGAGCGGAGGTACATGAGTCGCTGTGCATGCGATTTTCGCTCTATGACCTTCGCATAGATCGCTCGCCAATGAATCCATGCCGTGTGCAGCATCGTACGCTCTCGATGCACACGAGCAACTGCATCCATCGATGCAGCACGGAGCTGCGAGGCCACAGGCTGCGCCTGTAGACGCTGCCAGAGCCGTGTGCTCACTGTATCCAGCAGCGACGCACGCATCAGCTGTCTCCGCCGGGTGTATTCAGCCGTCAGCGCCGAGTGCGCTACTTCTTGCACGGCAGCGCGCATGGCCTTGTCGCATGCGCTTTTGGTTAGACGTTCGATAAGCTGCGCTTGCGGCAGCACTGCTCGTCGTGGCTTGGGCGGCGCTGGCCGCGGTTGTGGTGATAGAGACGTCGACTTGTGAGGCTCATGAGGAATTGAGGCTGATGCGTGTCGTTGCTCAGGGGGAGCGCCACCGGATGTGGGTATAGAAGGTACGCGAATGTCGCTATCTGGACGCGTGCTGCTGGGCAACACTGCTGACGACGACATGGCTTGTTCCGGTGTCGGTGCAGCCGGCGGGGCACTCATGGTAGGCATGCTTGGTGATGTGAAGGTCAAGGAGGGAGCTGGCGTGCTTGTGGGTGGAAAGACACGTCGTTGGGGTGTGGTCACCAAGGGGAAGGACGTCGTCGAGAAGAGCGGTTTGGGCCCGTCGGATATACTCGGTGACGCGCCAGCTGCCACTGTGGCTCCTTTTGGTGTAGGCATCGAAAACATCGACAAGCTCGTTGGTGTGCCTGCTCCAAGCGTAACAGCTGCTTTTGGTGGTGGGGCAGCTGACGTTGATGCAAATGAGTGTAGGTTGTTAAGGTTGGCGGAAGGCAGCTGGACCGGTGGCGGCTGCGGCGGTTGCGACAGAGCCTGCTTTCCATCAATGATAGCCTGGCACGTAGCCATACCACGCTTTGTTTCGACTAGCGTATGGCTGAAGGGCGACGCGAACGACTTGTCCTCATCCAAGACAAGCGCCCGATTCACCTTTGCCACAGCCTCAGCTTCATAGACTTCCACATTCAACATGCGCAATAGTCTCGTTGTGTCTGCGTCACAGTCCATGCCAAGGATCCGGGTCAAAAACTTGATAGGCAGGCCATGGTGCTGGGGCAAGTAGGCACGAGCTAGTGCCTTGATGGCTCCGATGCGAATACCTGTAAAGAGGTTTTCTGCCAGGCATGCCATCAGGTAGCTGACTTGTGGGAGAGCTACGGAGCGGAAAGCACGTGTAAAGAAATTCGGCGTCGCTTCCGTATTGCCAGGCGTGCCACGCTTCTCCAGCAGGTTTGAGCGCTGAATGCAGGAGCGAAATTCAAGCGCCCACTGCAGTGGTTCGGCAAGAAATACAGGTGTGGGGAGCAATTCCACTTCACGCAAAGCTTCAGGATCGCGTGCATGCAGAAGCAGATTGTATGCACGAAACTCTGGCTCGTTCTCATACGTTTGTCCCACGGCACGCTGATCATCATAGTACTCCATCAGGCTGCGAAGAGTCTTGCGCAGTTGCTCGAGCTCTTGCTGCTCACTCCAAGCCTCAGCTCCCTCGCCACCTTTCCAGTGGAGGCATAGTATGTGGTATCGAGCAATTCGCTCGTGGCACGCAATAGCAATGGAGCCACGGTCGCCCTGCACGATAAAGTCCTGACGGATCGCACGGGTCCTGTTCCACATAAATGGCTGGACCGCTGCAAAGTGTGTATCGCGTGGATCTGAAGGCAGCAGCTCGCTGATCAAGTAGTCCAGCGTGCGTTGCAATACGGCTGGCGGTCGCACATCCTCTGGCAGCGGTAATTCACGTCCAGCGGCTGGACGCCTGTAGATCTTGACGGCCAAGCGCGGGTCCGCTGTTGTTGTCCCTGGAGCCATTTCAAATCGATCTAGTTCCTTTTGCACTTCGCGCTCGAGACGCTCATACTCCGGGCACATGTCCATACATGTGCCGACCAACTTGGTGGCATTCTGCAAATGGTCTGGCCGTGCTGGGTCAGGCAGCACGCCTTCCGCCATATACATTTCGCGCTTTTGTGCGTGCAATGTCTTGAGTTTAGCCAACCTGGTGGCTGTTGCATCTTCTCGCGGACGGAACCGCTCAATCCGTTCCTCATCTTTCGCACCGTCCATACGGACGACTTCCTACGAGAATGATGTCAGATCTTGTATGTGGAGAGGGCCGAGTCTGTTCTCTCGGTGAACAAATGGACGCGCTGAACGGCAACCCAGGCAAGAAATTCCCCTATTCTGCTGCCATTGTGCCTAGGCGCACGCGTACATTTCCAGTCGTTTTTGCCCCTATACCCCTCTTCCTCCACTTCACCTGGTTTGAATGTTTTTTTTTTTTTGGGCGACCCTCGCATGTCGATGTGGAGTTGACGACTCCAACGTGTTACTCGAGACCGTGTCGTACTCTCATCAAGCAGCCGTGAGAAATTGCGCCGACACATCTCTCATTGTTCTCTCTGCAAAGCGCGGCTGGTTTATCAACTGCATCGAAAGCCATGGCCCCTGATATATGGGGTGATCTACTTCGCGGTGCCCGTGCACGACATGCGTTCGTTTCCAAAACCATAGTCGTCCTGGGTGAGCCGAGCAGTGGCAAATCAATACTGGTGCGGCAGCTCGTTGGATCAGACCAAGCCCGAGCATCCGGACCGAAGGAGACATCCGGACCCTTGGGCTTCGGATTCATTGAACTTTCTGAGAACGATAAAACTGACGAGTCTTTGCGCACCGGCGTTTATACCGTGCACTCGTTTGGCTCGTCGATCGCTGCAACTCTGCCGTATGCATTTCCTCCTGTGCAGACCGCGCCCGATGCCTCGGCGATGGGTGCATTGCATCGCATGCGTGAATCCATTTTCCTTATCATACTTGACTGGTCAAAACCATGGACATTCGCAGCTCAACTCGTTGCGTGGTTCCGCTTGCTCCGCGAACTTATCCAACAAGCCTATGTCGCAGGGCAGGAGCATTCGGCGGACACAGAGCGTGCAACGATGCGTGAAAACCTCGAGACACACCTATTTCCCAATGCTGACGACGTCCGACCACCTGGTATGCTGACCGACAATCTGGGCGTGCATATTGCACTGGTGTGCACGAAAGCCGATTGCCTTGATACGGCCATGAAAGAACGGCGTCTGTCTGATTCACAGATCGATTCGCTTCAGCAGTTTCTTCGTACGGTCGCTATGTGTTATGGTGCAGCTATTTTCTCAACAACCATCACTAGGGCATCTTCGTACGATGCTCTACGTGCGCATGTTCGACACACGTTGTATCCAGACACAAGCGAGGCCAATGGCACTAGCACCGTCGAAGCAAGCACAGCCGACACACGTCACCTGCTCGTCCCCGCAGGCTGGGACTCGTGGAGCAAGATCGAGGCAATTGACGAATCCTTTTCTTGTCGAACGTGGCACGACGCTTGGATTCACGATATAACGTCTTCATCTCCCCTCGATGCCACACCACGCATAGCAAGTATGTGTGCAGAGCTTGTGCCGCCCCCACCAATGGATGATGCGAATCATCAGTCGTCTGTGGAAGTGCCCTCTGAGCAGACATTTCTTGCGCAGCTCCAGGCGCATCAGCCTCCTGACGATTCTAACATAACAGCATCCTCTCATGGCGCGTGGAAAACTGCTCAAACTACACCAGCACGCAATGCCATTGGGCCATCCATGCATGCATCAACGCTGGATGTGCCGTCTATCGGCCGTGTCCTGGAAGAGCAAACACGAGAAGTGTCTTTGCCATCATCGCCTGCACCGTCGTCGCGATCGGACGATGTGCGCACGCCCAGCATAACTACGCCAAAGCAGACTGAAGTTTTACACAGTTTTTTCCAGAGTCGTACGTGTCTTTCTCATTACGATATATATATATATATGTATATGTGCTTGCGTCATGCTAACAAGTCCAGTATTGAAGAAGCCATCGAGTCCCGCGTCCACACCAGGTACTCCTTCTGCTCGGATGCACCGTGCGCGACGACGCAAAGACGATGGGAGTTTGTAGAATACATGTATCGTATCATGATATGGAGGCTTGTTGATTCTCCTTGTCGTCATGTGTGTATGCTGCTGTCATCGCGCGAGTCTGTCGCCCCATCGGCTCGATCAGACCATGCACTGCACAGGGATCTTCAAAGACGGTAAATTCAGGTTTTGACGTGCGCTTCGGTGCCACCGTGGAAGCACCATGCATCACTTTGCGCGTGCTCTTAGGGCATGCTGTTCTTCGGCGTGCTGGTGCATGACGCGGCAGGTTCAGTTGCGAAAGCCGCAAGCACACTTTATCCATGTCATCCAGCACAGATCTTTCGGCAATTTCCTCTGCATCTAGCTCAGCCAGCGGGATGCGCCGCGTCCGTCGCCGAGGTGCTGGTGGCTTGTCCATACAGGTTTCAGCTACGCGTGTTGCTGCCTCGCCGCCTCGCCGCTGCCTCCAGACGCGTCGCGCTGCACGTGACCTTCAACGCTGCTCTGACTCAGGTACACGCGCGCATGGGCCGTCCGATGAGCATGTGTCGGTTGCATGGTGACTCGCACCCTGCAAGACTCGGAATATACCGTCTTTTCCCCTATCTCCATTGCAAAAACCCTGAGCCATGCATACATCCCCTTTTTACATGTCGGACCGACTATTTTTTTTTTTGACTCAGCTTGTGAGTCAAGTGCCGCCATAAAAGAGAGAGAAGAAATCCTTGGTGTTCGTAGTCGTTTGTGGCAGGAAATGTGATCCGTCACATTGAAATGCACATGAAGTCTTTACCTACATGCTACATAAATACATCATACGGTCGAATTGGAATAGCGATAAAACAGGGGTATCTCATGAAGGTCAACATTCAAGCAAATGCTCGGGGGCAGTACTTCCGGCATTCGTCCAGACGCTCGGCAGCTCGCGGAAAAAGCGCGAGCCATTCGTCGCGTCTGGGACGATGCTTTTCAAGTGCCTCGGACAGAGTGCGCATGGTATTCAACGATGCAAACCAGAGTTCACGGCCATGCAATAGGTTCGTATCTTGCAAAATACCGTCTGGCTGTGCATCCACCGAGTCCTGGCACTGTTGGAGATAAGTCGGAGTGAATCGATGCTTGCGTCGATTCGGCGGGCTCACAGGAACTGCAGTGCGTGCATCATTTTGTGATGTCAGACGTGCTTGGTATAATGGGTTCGCGGCATACTCTTTCACGGTTTGCTTGGCGCCCAGATGTGTGATGAAATCGGCCGGCGCAGGATCATCCACATGCTTCAAGGATGGCGGCGACTCATACAACACATGCTGCACGATCCTCAAAGCATCGGGCACGCGATCAGCTCGTGCGAGCGCACGACACAGATGGTTGTAGTTTTGTGCATCAAACGCAAAGCCGTCGCGCTTCGCCTGTGTCCATATTTCAGCCACACGGTCATGCAGTCCGGCACGTGATGCGGTATCAATCGTTAGGGAGAGAGGGATACATAGCAAATTGCGTTGGAAGGGTCCAATGCACGGTGAAGCGTCCGCGCTTGGCGTCGTCAATGACATGGTTGCCCCTATCGAGCCCACAAGCGTGTCGGCCGCCGACACGTCTGCCTGCGCACGCAACGTCATCATGGCATACAACTCGTCCCACAGCCGCAGGACGCCCTCCACATCTCCGGCCGATCGGTGTGCATTCATCATGACGGTGAGTGCCTGTGGCGAGAGTGGCTCACTGCCATGCAGTAGCCGTCGGAACAGGTATTGAGCTTCCCATATGTCCCCGCGCTTGCCATGCGCATCGATAAGCGGGACAAGCAGATTTTCTAGCATGGGCCCCTGCTCAAGTGCTGGCACAGTCCATGTGCGTGGCTCCTGTGACGACGATGCTTGGTCAATCAAACGTAGTGCGAGGTCCTGGGCAATCTGTAGACTTGACTCGGTGCCATTGGCATAGCTGTGCAGCAAGACGGCATACGTGATGTACGATGGCTCCATGCCGCGGCGCTCGACTTGCTCAAGCAGCTCCCGTGCACGAATCGTATCGTTCGCCTTGAGGTGGGCATGGATAAGTATCGTGTGCAGCTGCAATGATGCGCCACCCTGCAAGCTGCGATCAGCGAGTTCAAAGAGCTGCTCCGCCAGGCGCAAGCGTCGTGCATCACATGCACTCTGCACAACGAGAGCATATGTCCGTGCATCGGGCATCAAGCGCTGCCGACGCATATCCAACAAGAACTGCACGACATGTTTCACCGGTGTGCCCTTATGGACGTGCGCTTTCAGCAAGGTGTTGTATGCACTTGTGTCTGGAAGCAGCGACGGATCATGCTGCGTCTGAAGCCATTGAAATATGCCCTGCGCTGCCACATAATGTCCCACACGGATATACGCATCCATCAACGCCGTGTACACACGCAAAGCCGGTCGAGTGCCGCGCTCAAACTGCCGCGCTACCAGCGCTGCTGCACGTTCCGGCAAGTGCGCGCGACCCAGTGCCTGGACAAGGTAGGTGAGTGTCGTGGGTGTGCACACGATTCCGACGCCTTCCAGCTGCGCAGCGATATCCAATGCCTCGTTGGTGTGGCCCATACGAGCGACCATACGCGCCATTTCGCCGTACAGCCGCTCCGACGCATACTCCTGCGTTGCGTCCAGGAATACTTGCCGAGCTCCCGCCATGTCATTGCTCCGCACGTGTGCACGGAGCAGCCAGAACGCATCTTCCTCAGTCTGCAACACAGGGCCTATCCTATGATGCACCGCAGCAACATCGCCGCGACTGGCCGCACAGACTAGGCGTGCACGCGCACAAAGACTGCCGCTACTGTACGGGCATCGGATCAGCGCACGTTCCATTCCGTCGACATCACCCAACTCCGCATAGTACATAGCTAGGACGCTGAACGTGGTGGCGGATCGGGAATATTGCTCAAGCCACTGAATCAGCGGCTGCGCAAGATCACGATCACGCAGGGGGGCTATGGTGCGAAGGACGCGACGTACAGCCCCTTCATGCGGCATGATCTCGGAGGCCATCACCTCGTTCATAAGCTGCGCACTCATATGCGGCGAGCCTCGATTGGCATACGCCAGCACCAGCACACTGGCAAAATGCGCCCGCTCGTCGCTGGGGCGCTGCATTGCAAGGATCCTTTGCAGGTGCGCGTGTGGATCGACCAGTGACGATAGAAGCGTGTAAATGGAATGAACCACTTTTGGAAAGGGAGGCTGCGCCATGGCCAAGATGAGCGGATGCTCCCAGAACCACGCCGCCGCACGGTCAGCCGTCATTCCCGAATAGACACTTTGAGCTTTCTCGTGCATGCAGTTTTCCACCCATGTCGATAGCACAGCTGTCGCAGCTCGGTACACGGCATCCAGTGTTGCATTCTCTCCCCGTTGGCGCGTGTGCATGCCTTGGAGTGACTGGGCTTGCAGGTGCCGAAGCAGCGCCTCATGCTGCGAAAGTAAGGCGGCAAATCGGGAGAGAGCAGCATCAAGGTTCCCCTGGAGTGCTAGCAGCTCGATAGCCACAGCCTCTGACGAACATTGGGGCCAGAGTCGCTCGCCCACAAAGCGCCGGAGCTGGGAGCGTGCATCGCGTGTCTTTTCCGTATATACGCAAGATGCAACAAGATCCACGATGCGATGGATCGTCCCCAAACCCAATGGCTGGGCAGGCGGAGGATCGAGCACGGCATGCGCAGCCCGAGACACATGCTCCAAGTAGGATGCTCGCGAAGATCGCCGTAATGGAAACGTGTCAATCGGCGACACAGGCGCCGATGTGTGACGGAACGCACGCCCGTCAGGCAACTTTGGGCGCTGATCTCCCCTTCTGTGATCTACGGGCGCATACACGGGCGGCAAGGTTCGGATACTTCGCCATCGTCTATAGCAAGCGCCACCCGTAGCACGCCCACCGCTTTTCATGCTCTGTTCACACAGCCACCGCGGGTGAAACTCAACCGTGTAGCTCCACAGCCACTGTAGCGCATGGTGTGTGAAGAGTGCAGACGTGAAAAAGCCCACTGTGGGGCTCGTCATTCGTCAACGCTCCTCTCTCTCTTTCTCGCTCGAGATCAACTCGCGTTCGTCACTGATCAACAAGAAATTCCGCCGCCCTTCAGCTTGCCTGCTTGCTTGCTAGCTAGCTTGCCAGTCCTTTGTGTGGCAAACGCGAAAAAAATGCGATTGCTGACTAATCGACAGACCAGCGTGGTCGGCACCTGAGTATGAAGGGGGGTTGGGTGGGATAGGATTGGGTTAGGCGCGAGCTATTGTAGCAGCATTGCCGCTCACCGTGTGCGGGGGGACGCCTGAACAGCAAGACGAGGGCTCGTGCTGTGTGCTCTTGTTTGCCAGTGCGAACAACTTGGAGCTAATCAGAAGAAAAAAAAAAAACAATATTTCCCTGTGTAGTTCAGGTGTGCGATGTCGAACAAACGCATACGCGTATGTATACTGTCTTTGGCATGCTCTCCTCACACGACGCCAGGGACTGTCGATTTCGCGGCCTATCCTCATCGGGTCCACATCAACGCCATTGACGCCAGAAGAAAAACTCAGCGCCCCACCAGATCATACGCACAAATGGACAGTGGCCGTGCGGAGCGCAGCAAGTGCGCCACTTGCGCCCATTTCGACTGACGGATCTGCATCGCGTGAGAGTGAGTCTGGTGGTATGATTGGCACTCGACTGCACGAAAGCGAGCTGGATTTGCATCGTGCGATCGGTGGAAAAGATGACCTATCCTACTTTATCAAGCGAGTGCAATTCAGACTCCATGATACCTATGCACAACCGACACGAAGTACGTCTGTTCATTGCGTTTGACACTGACACACCATAGACGTTGATCGCTCGCCATTCAGTGTGACAGAAACCGGTTGGGGTGAGTTTGAAGTGCAAATCAAAATTTTCTTTGTCCCGGAAGCTGGCGAAAAGCCCCTAACCATCCTACATCACCTCAAGCTGCATCCGTGGTCAAGCTCCGTTGCCACGGTCGGCGCGCAACGCAATGCACCCGTGTCAGATGCATCTGCGCATGCATCGCAAGCGGCATCGTCATTTCCACCATCGTCTCAGTCTGAGCCACACACTCGAAACGACACTCAGCAGCATACTCAACAAGATGTCTCTTTGCCGGCAGCCATATCGCCGCCACCTGTTGTGCACTCATGGCAGTATGAGGAGATTGTGTTCCCCGAACCACTTGAAGCATTCTATGATATCCTCATTGCCCATCCCCCCACTCCGTGGCCTGCTACATCGGCTGACGCACTTCTTAATACAGACTCTTTATCTTCATCGTCGCATAATGTACACACACCTACGGGCCAACTTATCGATGCTCTGAGTCTTGAAGCACAAAGAGCCGAAGCTGATCGTATTGATCTAGCGCGTATCGATGCCGTTCAGCAACTCGATGCTGATCGAGCCAAGCTCATCCATACAGAAAAGCTTCTTCGTGACACACTTGCCCGCCTCTCTAAGCTGGAGCCAGCTTCATCACTACCAACACCTTCGTCATAGGCAAGGCTGATTTATGAAATGAGATACCCGTCCCGCCAAACACTCCTTTTTTTCATTACTTCATATTTTGTCCCCTCCTTATAATCATATATCTCTTTTATCATTTGTAGCCACCTTGACATGGAAAGATAGGGAACTTGGCTGCGCTTTGCTGTTCAATGCCGATTCTGGCTGTTCATGCGATAGTGACTGGCGCTTTGCTACACGCTTCATCAGATCGTCCTCATCATCATCATCATCGCCACTCGCTTCCGCAGCTTTTCTTCGTCGAGCCAACGAAGGGAATGTTCGATCTTTCGCATCTTCAGATGCATCAGCTGAAGAGGCGCCAACAGGCGGCGCTGTTTCATTTTCAGGCTCATCTGCAAAGTAGGACTCTTCATCTTTGTCTAGCTCTTCATGTCCACGGCAACTGTCTCTTTGCTCTTCTTCCGCATGCAGACGTGTTTTCTTTTCTTTCACTGAGGATGTAGCACTAGTCGATGACGACGGCGACGTGGGAGCTAGACATGCTACCTCGTTGCTTTTCAACAATCCGTGCCGCTCACAACACATGGAAAGAGCCGTCATACAAGAGCCCGTCGTCACATTCCTGCGCAGTTGGTGGATCAGATCGTGGTGATTTTGCCATACATGCTCGAGAATAGGACGCACATTCTCTTTGCGAATCTGTTCAAACATGCCAAGACAAGCCGACGACACGAGATTGTCCCGCGGGGCTTCTCGCTGAAGCAGAGCAAGCACATGCGCCAGGGCGTTGCTGTCGATCAGACTCTGATACATATCATGATCACCACTCGACACATACGAACGTATCACGCGGAGTGCTGCAAGACGCATGTGCTTATCGCGTGCATGAAGTAACGATCCCACATACCGGCACACATTCGAGGTCAGGACGTAATGCCTACTTCGATATGCATGCTGCGTGATGGCAAAGCACAGCAAATCACACAGGTGCAAATATACGTTGACATCATGCGCAGAAAGCGGCAATAGCTCATCAAGAGCTAATGCAGAGAGAGGTGGCACACGCTGAAACGGCTCGAAAAGCTCCTGGATTGGCCCTCCATACAGCCAGCCTAAGAATGCGTCCAATTCGCCTTGGATAGGGCCTACTACACCATCTGCACTGACATCCATCATCACCCGCCACGCCTCCGTGATCTGGCCTCGAAGACCAGCATCGTCCGTCTCGAGAAACACTCGGATCAGTACGTGAAACAAGGACGATCCCTCCTTGTTTTCGGCTGACCACGATCCAAATCTCTCTCGCACACACGCAGCATCATGCTCGATCATTGTCATCAAAATCTCTGTTGCAGCATTCCGCAGAACTGAATCCGATTGCGAAAAAGCATATGTCATCATGGTCAGTACGTCACCCTCAACAAGGCTTCGGATCAGTCCCACTCGACTTGGTAGCTGAAGCTGCCTCGACAGAGCACAAAGTTGCTGAATAAACAAGATCGCTTTTGCTCGTTGCACACGCGCATCATTGTTGGTTGTCGATCCTTGGAACACTTTTCGCATTTGATCCCACACATGTTCATTGCTGATGCAGTATGTAACGATTTCATTTTCAAAAAAGAACACAAGCGAATTAAGCATAGACAGCATTCCATCATCCATGAAGCTCGCGAGCATCACATCTTTCAGGTATATAAGTCGATATGTTTCATTGATCTTCGTCACAACAGTCGGGTCTTCAAACTCGACAATTTGATGGAATTTCGTCTCATCTTGCAAGTATGAGCGATACGAGGCTTTCAAATGCGGCTGCTCAGGATTGTATTCCAGCATTCCTGCCACGGCCATGAATAAGTTCTCCTGTAATAGATATTCTGTCATGATGTTGTCATTGATCATGAATATAGTGCGCATAATCTCGAAAAACGTATGCAAACTCTTCAAGTCATGCCGCGCTTCTGCTTGTTCAAACAGTGGTACAAGCCGGCGCACGTACTCTTCCCGCAGTAGCCACTCGACCATTTTTTCCCGCATTGCTCCGCTATGCAAAGAATTCACACGAAGCTTTTCTTCGATCAAATCCAGATTCTCCAGCGTCGGCAAAGGTAGCTCAAATGGCGGTAGAGGTTCTTGCAACTCTTTCTCGAAATCAAAACCACGGCTCAGAGCAAAGTGGTGTTGGACTTCAGTAATGAAGTCCCATACTTCATTGCATCCCTCGAGTTCTTGGAACGAAAGAGCCATGTCGTACCCTTCCAGGTCCGTCCAGACGACAAGTGTATCATGCTGTCTTTGGTATACGTCATCTTTGATGACGGGCGCGTCGAGTATGTAGTCGTCCGTGTTGAGCGACTCGCTCACAACTAGAATGTACTCTTGAGGCGTCATTGACCCTAAGTCGGCTTGCGACGACGGCCCTGACACGATGGCTGACGCATCTTCCACCTTTCCTAATGATTCACAGCATTCCTCTTTGCGCACGACAAGCAATGCCTCGTCTTTAGCTTCGTCATAGACACCAGCACAGTACCCAGTGCCGCGGTCGACCCAAGTTTGGTCTTCTAACACGTACAGCTTCACTCGCCGTCCAGAACCGCATTGATGATACTGCCCACGTGAGGTCGTCGAAGAAAACAGCAATGGTGCTGCTGATCCGTTGTGAGCATCACCATCGGCTTGCGCATCGTCGTCATCACCATGGTCGTCCACGTCCTCTCGTGGCGCGGGTGGTAGATGCGGGACGCGTTGATGAGCATTTTGATGGTCTCGTTTATACATCTCAGACTGCCCCTTCGCACTTACAGCGTGCCACAGTTTGGAAGGTAGCACGTCTTCCACGCGTCAAAGCGTGCGTGATTCTGCACTCAGATCTTGGCGTATGCACAAAGCGCGACCCCGCAACTATCGACACTCTCCGCCGATACGTACGTAATGACCGATCGTCGTCCACCATCCACGTGAGGGGAGGGAGGGCCCATTAGGTCACGTGCGAGTATCCGAGCGGACTCTGTGTAATGCGTGTCTCGGCTGCCAAGCCACTAGAGAGATAAGCGGTATCGTTACATCGGGTGGATTGTGGCAGCCTTATCAAACGTTGGGTGATAAGACCTGGGTAAATTTGTCATACATTTTCTTTCAAACCAATCATAATTTGTATACTTATCCAGCTGCACTCTGATGGGTCATGCCAGTGGCAGGTAGGTCTTTTCGACGCATTAGTGGCACCGGGCGCGGCCGACAGACAGAAATGAATAAACGTAGCAACTTTTTGCCCTCCTTCAACTATCTATCCCATCCGTCCACCTTCTGGCCTTCACTCGCCCACCCACCTCCTACGGCATCAGCATGATCACAAAAAACAACTCGCTTCTTGCGCCATACCTGAAGCTTTCACAGGGTGGAAAAGTCGCCGCTGAATATGTTTGGCTCGACGCTTGCGGTGTGCCTCGGTCCAAGACTACGACTTGCAACGGTCCTATCAAGTCGCTTGCGGATCTTAAGGAATGGAACTTTGACGGCTCGTCCACTGGCCAGGCTCCGGGCGAGAACTCTGATATCTACCTACGCCCTGTTGCTTATTTCCCTGATCCATTCCGTGGTGGCGATAACGTCTTGGTCCTTGCCGAATGTTACAACAATGACGGCACTCCGAACAAGGCCAACTTCCGTCACAATGCTGTCAAGATCTTCGAGCAGTGCAAGGATCAACATTGCTGGTTCGGTATTGAGCAGGAGTACTCGCTCATGGGTGCCGATGGTAGGCCGTTTGGCTGGCCTGTAGGCGGCTTCCCTGGTCCTCAGGGCCCTTACTACTGTGGTGTCGGATCGGGCCGTGTGGTTGGTCGCGACATCGTTGAAGCTCACTACCGTGCGTGTCTTTACGCTGGTATCAACCACTCTGGTATCAATGCGGAAGTGATGCCGTCGCAGTGGGAGTTCCAAGTTGGTCCATGCGAAGGCATTGAGATGGGTGACCATCTGACGATGGCTCGTTTCCTCTTGCACCGCATTGCTGAAGATTGGGGTGTGAGCGTTTCGATGCACCCGAAGGCTGTGCCAGGTGAGTGGAATGGTGCTGGCTGTCACACAAACTTCTCGACGGAGGCTATGCGTAACGAAGGTGGTATCAAGGCGATTGAGGCCGCTATTGAGCGTCTCGGCAAGCGCCACCAAGAGCACATTGCTGTCTACGGTGAGGACAATGATATGCGTCTCACCGGTCGCCATGAGACAGGTCATATTGGACAATTCTCCGCAGGTGTTGCGAACCGTGGTGCTTCGATCCGTATCCCGCGTCATGTCGCTGCGCAAGGTTATGGTTACCTGGAGGACCGTCGTCCGGCATCGAACATTGACCCATACCGTGTCACAGGCATCATCGCAGAGACGGTCTGCCTCAACCCGTAATGTTCGTTCCAAAGCGCTCATGTGTCAGTCCCCGCTGCGTTTACGATGTTTCGGGCGCTTAAGAGAAGCCAAGAGATTGTGGCTGATGCCTTAATAAGGCTCTGCCAAAGAGATGAAGAAGGTGCATATCAGAAACCAAATGCAAGAACCAGAACAAGAAAAAAACGAAAACAACATCATGCATGAAGGGAATCCGAAAAAAGACGACACCGCGTGTATAGTTCGTGTAGTGTAGTATGATTGTCATCACTATCGGCGTGTTCAATGTTGGGGGGGGGGGGCTATAAGAGTGCGCGGCTCTTGCTTGCGGCTCTTGTGAAGGACAAGACACGATCATTCGAAAGCCCTCGCACTGTCACGTGGTGGAGGTTGGCAGAGGATTTGATCGTGGGCGTGAATGTGTGGGATTTTACTAGATGAGAGTGTGACAGGCACGACAGGCCTTACGGAACAATCTTGATCCAATTTAATACGCGTACATACCACTCGTTTGACTTTCCCCTGTTCGCTGCTGCTTTTCTACCATGGACATAGAGCCATCGGTATTGGGCCATGGCCCAATGAATCATAAGCCACCATCGATGACGCAGGACGTGCCTCCAGTGCCTGCGACGCCCATCACGCAGCTCGCGCAGAGCTTGCTGGGTATTGTCCTCGCCACCCTTCGCATAGTTCGATGGACGCTACATTTCACATCCATCACACTACCCAGCACGCTTTACTGGGTCTTACATTACAGCATGACGGTGAAAGTGACATTTCCCGTGCTTGCTTTGTGGTGCATAGGCGTGACGACCACGGTGATCCTGTGGCTGCGATACCGCCACTGGAACAGGTACGAACATGTGCGAGAGGCGCCCATCCGAAAAATACACTCTGTCAATGTGCCGCCGGATGTCGCTCCTGATGCGCATGACGACGATGACCGCAACTCTTTTAATTCTTACCTAGACGAATTTTTGGAGGCGATCCGTATCTTTGGTTTCCTTGAGCGCCCCGTATTCCATGAGCTTACGCGCTATCTCGAAACACGTCGTCTATTAGCTGGCGATGAGATTCATCTCAATTCCGAAACGAATTTCTACATTGTTATTGAGGGCCATGTCCAAGTATTTGCATACGTGACGCCACAGCACAGCAGTGCAGACGTCACGCCCGAGTATCAGCTTGTGAATGATGTGAAAAGTGGCGGCACACTCAGCTCTCTGTTTACTATTTTGCGCCTGTTTACGGAGCATGTAGAGCTGGGCTTTACGTATGAGGATGCGGACATACCTCCGCTTAGTTCATCGGATGTTGGGGGGCAGCATACACGATCGATGTCAATGTCCGATTCCGTTGCATCGAACGACCCGCTAAGGGAGCCCAGCCGTATGATGCCTCTTGTATCGCACTTACCGCAAGGTTCAATGTCCAGCTCGGCAGGCAGCGACGCGCGCGCTTTCCTTAATACTTGCGCGCGTGCTTGCGCGCAGACTGACACAACACTCGCTGTGATCCCTGCCGAGGCATTCCAACGCCTCACGGCCAAGTACCCAAGTGCCGCGTCACACATTGTCCAGGTTATTCTTACTCGTCTTGCGCGCGTCACGTTCCTCACAGCGCATCAGTACCTTGGACTCACATACGATGTCATGCAAACGGAGCGTGCGATCAATGAGTGTGCGCGTGTCTACCTTCCCGACAAGTGTTATGAGCCTGCCGCGCTCGAGCAACTTTGGCGCCGCTTCTATCCATCCACGCAGCCTAGCGTATCCACCGACGTGCGTGCGGAAGCTTCTTCTGTACGAACGCGCAACTCAGTCTCGCATTTCGAGTGGCCACCACAACCGATGCACCAGGCTGTCGAGCCTGGAGATCTACACAGCATGGTCGGCGTTCTCGACGAGCCGTTTCTTCCCGAGATGCCCATTCGGAATGCGCACGCGTCGGATGATACTCTAACGACTTATGTGCCACGCGGTGCTCTGGACATCCGTGACGAGGTCATGCATTGCATTGTTCAGAGTGTGGGACTCACTGAGGCCATTATACCCGACCTTCCAAGCCATTTGGCGAGCCCATACCTCACGTCGCATCGTGGACCACTTGCGAACGCATTTACGAACCTGTCGCGCCTCGACGTATCGACGTCCATGACGTCCACTGCCACATCGGCCTCTGACGACATGCACCCGACATCGATGACGTCGCTGCCTGCGGAGGAAAGCGGCGTGGAGCTCCGTCTCTTTCGCGCTGGCAGCGTGCTTGCACATGCCGGACAGACAGATGCAGGCCTGTTCTACGTCATTGACGGTGTGCTGGACATGCGGCAGGTGAGCACGTCTGAATCAAATGCGCGCAGCCTGTTTACCGTTGAGCGGGGCGGGATCGCCGGCTACCTATCGAGCCTGCTGGGTGTGCCGAGTTTTGTCGATATTGTCGCCAAGACAGACACATATGTGGGCTTGCTGCCCGTGCGCGCGCTGAACCGCTGGGTCGAGAGGCGGCCCAACGCGCTCTTTACGCTATCGAAGCGTCTTTTGAGTCTGCTGCCGCCTCTGATCTTACATATTGATGCAGCTCTGGACTGGGTGCACGTCGAAGCTGGTCAGGTCCTCTTCCGAGAGGGCGACGTCGGTGACAGCTTGTACATGGTTATTAGTGGTCGCTTGCGTGCACTGCAGGATCAGCCTGATGGTACGCGCGAGGTCGTCGGCGAATATGGCCAAGGCGATAGCCTAGGTGAAGTCGAAGTCATCACCAAGGGACCACGCTCCGTTACGCTGCACTCGATTCGTGACTCGGAACTCGCGCGCATGCCGACGACCCTGTTCAATGCTATTGCGCTGTGGCATCCACCGGTGACGCTGCAGATTTCCCGCATCATTGCACGCCGCATGCGCATGGAAATGGACACACGCGAGACGGCGCGCCGCATGGCACTTCCTCCGCATCTGGCTGCGACCATCGGCCGCGGTCAGAGCACACACAACTTCAAGACCGTCGCCGTGCTACCGGCGTCCACGGCGATCCCCATTACCGCCTTCACGCAGCAGCTGCAGTCGGCCTGTGCAGCTGCTCTGGCAGAGCCTGTGGTCGTCTTGCGACAGAGCAGTGTGATTCGCGAGCTTGGCCGGCACGCGTTCTCGCGCATGGGCAAGCTAAAACTCGCCGGGTGGCTCTCTGACCAAGAGCAGCATTATCGACTGGTACTCTTCATGGTCGATACGCCCGCATCGTCGTCATGGGCCGCTACCGCTGTGCGGCGCGCCGACTGCATCCTGCTGGTGGGACTCGGCGACGATCCGCACGTCGGCGAGCTCGAGCGGCTTCTTCTGAGTATCAAGACAACGGCACGCAAGGAATTGGTGCTGCTGCATCCGGAGCGCAGTGTGTCGCCAGGGACGACGCGTGAGTGGCTCAAGCCGCGTCCATGGGTCAGTGCGCATCACCACGTAGAAATGCACGGCATCAAGACGCCCAGGACGCATGCGATGCCAGGGCCGACGCCCGTCCAAGCTCTGCGTACGCTGACACAGCAGCTCAAGACACGCATTGTACGTGCATCACATTCGCCGCCGCCTCGCGCACGCCCGCCTCACTTGTCGGACATGGCGCGACTCGCGCGCCGCTTGTGTGGCTATTCGATCGGGCTCGTTTTGGGTGGCGGCGGAGCTCGTGGATGTGCACACATCGGTGTGCTACGAGCGCTCGAGGAGCTGGGCATACCTATTGATCTGGTCGGCGGCACGTCAATCGGCTCGTTTGTCGGCGGTTTGTACGCACGCGATGGTGCATCCGTCTCGAGTCATGGACGTGCGAAACGATTTGCTGGGCGAATGGCATCGCTATGGCGCTTCGTGACGGATCTGACGTACCCACTCGTATCGTACACGACGGGGCACGAATTCAACCGCGGCATCTTTAAATGCTTCTCCGACACGCATATTGAAGACATGTGGCTCCCGTACTTTTGCAATACGACGAACATTACATGGAGTCGGATGGAGGTGCACGTCAGTGGGTACGCATGGCGGTATATTCGAGCGAGCATGACGCTCGCAGGCCTCGTGCCACCGATGATCGACGATGGCGACATGCTCGTCGATGGCGGATACACCGACAATTTGCCCGTGTCCATCATGCTCGCTATGGGCGCGCGCACAGTCATTGCCGTCGATGTGAGTAGTCTCGACGATACGACCTCGCAGAGCTACGGTGACACTCTGTCTGGCTGGTGGGTGCTGCTGAATCGCCTGAACCCATGGAGTAACATGCGCAAGATCCCCAGTATCCCTGACATTCAGACTCGTCTTACCTACACGACGTCTGTCAAAATGCTCGAGTCGGCCAAGGCGAATGAAGCATGCTTGTATCTGCGCATGCCTGTCGAGCAGTACGGCACTCTCGAGTTTGGTCGCTACAATGAGATCCTAGCTGCCGGCTACGATGTTGCCATCAAAGCCCTGGCCAGCTGGCAGGCTCACGGTCGTCTACCTACCCATGCCCAGATTATGCCAGCCAAGTCGGCTGTGCGTGGTTTGCGTGCGCGTCGCAATAGCATGTGAGGACCTACGGCTCATTTTTCATGTCTCGTTCCCCCCCCCCCCAAAAAAAAAAATTCCCTTTCTCCTGTCTCTGTCTACGTCCGCGGTATGGCTCGTACGAAAGTCCCTATGAATCCATGTGCCACTTACCTGGCTCATACCAAATACCCTAGCTAGTTTTATTTTCAATCATGATTGGTCGCACAGCAGATTCAGTCCCTGCAATCTGGCGCGTCTCTTTTTCTACAGCCTTTCGACATGAACACAAAATGGCCAAACTATCTAGCTATGGTGTGCTTTACCAGATAGCTCGAGGTTTCTCGTTGTGCCAATCTTGCGGATGTATTGTTTCTGCGTACTGTCAAGCATCCAGCATCATACAAGCGTGGCTTTAGGTCACTTTGTGCCTCATGACAAGCTTGCAAATCCTATAGCATGGATGATGTTGAACTTTCACCCACAGAAGGTCATCAACCGGATAGAAATCATGTATTCTTCACTCGAAACGTAAGCGGTACAAAAATCCTTTCGTTTTCTCCATCCTTCAAATTGGGTCGTATTTGTGATTGCCCAAAGTGAAAATATAGCCCAACATGGAACTCCCACGGCATGAATATGGCGGACGAAATGCTGCTCAACGCGACGTAGTTGCCTGCATTCCCGTTATCAACAAACACATACAACCCACCCAATCAACATGGTAGTTTTGCTGCCGTTCAACGTCGGAAGAACGGCAAAGATGGTGTTATTGGGCATCATATCGGTGCTTGATAGCACCTGAAAAGCTCAATGTACGGATGTGTCGTCTGCCCGGTAGAAGCAACTAGACAACAAGAGTCACCCATATACCTGGACGAACAAATAAAGCACTTTTTCTTTGGACAAACTCGTTCTATGGAAGCCTATTGCAATACGCCTTCAAGCTATTCACAAAGCTTTGACTGCCAACATGCTAGTAAAACTTTGGCTACATTTACCATACATGGCGTGTGTGCGGGCAAAGACATTATGGAAGATGACATGCAAATATATATGCATTTTTTTTGGTGGCGGGGGGAGGGCGACGGCGTATCGGATCGTCAGGGATCATAAACCATGATACTGGTGTCTGCGAAACAAGCTCAGTGCGAACCTTCCAAATGAAGTTCGGACTCTGAGCGCCTGTGTATACAAAAGCGACATCATTTGCTACCGTTCTAACACTGTAAGTGTGCTTGAACTTGTTCATACAATGAACAAGCCTTCTCTATACATGTTATCAGGATCATGTGGTTCGCGTTTAGGCGCAACGCGGGTGAAAGTATAGCTATGGCAATGGCGGCTAACTCCCAACTAGGTGTATAATACTAAGGGTGCACCAGTCATTGCTATCATGATCAGATCTTGCATCACACCGCGCTCATCCTATCTTGGCAGGCTCTACAACGTTCGAAGCTGTGTTGTTGCTCTGAACTAAAGTATTGTGGAATTGCTCTTGCACTGTGCTTTGAGCGTCCAACGTGGCAGGCATGGTTCGATGGTTTTTGTCATAAGCAATGTATCTGCTCAATGATTTGTACTGGAGGAATCTGATATGAAGCTATGAACTCAAAATCTGTCTGTGCGTCCGCGTAAATTCTGGTTCAAGACCTTGTGATGTGACTTTGAAGATTGCACCCATCAAACCATACTCACATCACGCGAAGACCAACTGACATGTCCCGTGACCCTTACACCATGGATCTCAAATGCATGGCATGTAAAAATAGCAATAGCTGCATTCAACTTGCCCGGAGGCAGTGTGGCACGGGTAAACACAGCTCGCCCACTTTTGGAATGTGTCTCTCCCCGCTCTCAAGTTGCCAAGTTTCTCGGCCCATTCATGTACCATGTGAGTATCAGTGGCAGAACCAATGTATCATATACGTACGCGCATTTGAGCGGTACATGGAGAACGGATTCAGTGACGTTGAGCTTGCATACTACGTGGCTCATCACGCATCTTATGGTGTCCATTTTGCATGAGGTAAAGTGAAATCCAACGACCCCATGTTTCCCCTCTATTCTTCACGGGTACAAGAGGCAGAAACTAACTTACCCAAGGACATCTTTGGATGCATCAACATCTCACACTACGAGGCGGCACAATTCCTATGACTGACCAGCGTGTGCTTTAACGTGTGCATGGTTTCTGTGGCTGTATTCAATGCATGAAAGGCGAGAGAGATCGACCGAGAGGCTCTGCCTCTTTCCAAAAAGTAAAAAGTAAAAAAAAAAACACTTTGTTGTCCGGTGTTTGTTCGCATATGAGCCAGCGCTGCTTCGATTCAGTAATTCTGCCGATGGCATTTGAGCTCGACAAGGCGATATGCTGAGGCTCGGGTCATGTGGCACATGCTCCACCTTCTGCCGAAGAAGGGTGAATTCCATGGTGTCCTTTGTTGAAAAGTTTGCACGTTGTTCTGGTGAGCGAACGAGCAGGTCTACATTGGAACTTATCGAACAGTGTCAGTCGCATCGCATTTTAGCACCAGCACTGGAGAGGCGGAGGACGGCAACCGAACAAGGTTGAGACTCATTACACTGTGCGATTCTGTCGCAGAGTAAACGTGTTCCATGGTGCTGGATCTTGCGCTCATCTTGCCATTCACTAGAATGGCTATCCCTGACTTTCGGGTTCAAACAAAAGCGAAGGGTCCCATCCTCGCACTATGGCTCGCTCAAGTAGGCAATGCAACTAGCATATGGTTTTTTTCTGCTTTGATTTCGAGTCTAGGAGCTTTATGGCATGATCACAAGATTTAGCATCAACAGTCATGTTCTGTGTCATCCTTTTGAGAACCGGTGCCGACATGGTGAAATGTCGAGACAACGCGATCATAGCGCTGACGAGTCGCGGCATTTTCTCGGCTACTATCAACAAATGTTGCTGGAAACGCGGGCTATCAACGTCAAATTCGACTAGGTCTGTCCAGTGCATGCGTGGAATGAGAAAGGAGTAGCTGTGCGACAGAGTGCACTGGCCTATGCCTACGAACATATTCTTTACCACAGCTTGTCATACGAAAGAGCGTGAAT
>ERZ501049.82-NODE-82-length-29329-cov-32.324725_pt1 | contig 29329 bp, 24 predicted proteins | sample MGYA00510866_ERZ501049 | MGnify/ENA primary metagenome ERZ501049 (study PRJEB25958, sample SAMN03398519) | human skin metagenome | study: EMG produced TPA metagenomics assembly of the Human Skin Microbiome Metagenome (human skin metagenome) data set. | reverse complement strand
CCACTGCTGCTGTTCCCATGGAAGGCAGCCGTTATACCCCTTAACTAACGCCGTGCTAACCACTGAGCGATCCCAGCCGCCGTTGGAACATTAGGCCTTTAAGTTGTATTAAAAAGCTGAACCAAGGTGCAGACGCGTATTCTCTGTTCTTTTGAAGTGCGAAATTTTTTTCTCGTTCTGCAGGGTGTTAGCACCCATCCGACTTGCCCTGTGCCAACCATGGCAAAATCACTACGCTCGCATTCTAAGCTTGCAGCACGAAATCGCAAACGTTATACACCTGACTCAGACTATGCCGTCACTGCTGCTGCACGGCTTCAGCAAGTATCTGAGCGTCTAAAGCAGCGTATTCACACCCCCAAAGTGTCTGAACAGAACGGGACTCAAGAGGGCGACAGTATCGAGGAGGATGTCATTGATACAATGGCTCAGCATGATCCCTCACGTGCAGAAGAAACATCTTCTATGACAACGCCTGCACAGGGAGATATGCAGGTCGAGGCACCAGCGCCCAAGAAGATCAGCACATCGCAGCCTCGTGGCACGCGAAACGGCCAGCTCCGTGGCTCACGAAGCCAGAAAATGCAGCGACACAAGTCACGGAACGCAGGCAAGCCTAAGCGACGCAGGTAAAGCACACATCTCTTTGGAATATCATACCCGCATGCATGCATCCAGTGGAGCCCAGCGATAGACGACAAGAGGACATAATATGCACATGTGAATACGTCGTTGTCGAGCATACATATATCTATCTATCTATTTATATCAAAAAGTGCGTAAAAGACATAGGGATCCTCATTGATGATTCATACAAACCATGGCTCGGCATCACTTTGTGCATTTGATGACATTGCCTTCAAGGAAGCCATCAATGGCATCATGGCACGCAAGCGCAGGTGGGCCTAGGAAGCCGGGCTCGCTGAAAGACGTGGCATCCGTGGCCGACGCATTGGACGAGGGACGTCGTAGCGTAATCAGCACAAGACCGGCGGCTTTCACGGCGGTAATAAGCTCCGGTACACACTCGAGGATCGAGGTATCGAGCATAACACCAAGCAGGTTATTGCCTTTAGCGAATCGGACGGCCTCGGCCATGCTGGACTGTCGAGGATCCGCTTCTTCAGGGAGGGACAAGACGGCTGCATCCGCATCGAGCGTAGCATTGTTAATAAAGAAGACAGCATAGTTTGGCTGCTTCCAGTTCAGTGCCACACATGCACTTGGCATGGTGCTGCTGAAAAAGAGTCGGCGCCGATGCTTCTCGCGACGGGCGACGTCATACACCACGTGCAGTGTGGCATCGATGCAAGCGTTGAGTGGCATGACTGTCGCGTCTGCGTCGAATACGATCTGCAGAGCTACACTCACGCTTGGGGGCAGAGTGACAAGAAGGGTCTCGAGGGAGACGAGGGTCGTGCTCAGCTTGGCGCTCCATTCGTTCATCGCCAGCGATTCGGACTCGTTCGTATGCCATGTGTGTCCCGTCTTTTCGGCAATGTCGGCAAATTCCGTCGCGGTCACCTGTGACACGAAAGGAGCCCAGACTGGAACAGGCAGGCGTCGGCTCGCACATACGACAGGCACCAGGTCCTTGGTAAAGTGCACGTTCACGTTCAAGTACTCGCCCGACAGCGACGATGCCGTGACATACAAGGCGGTATCCTGAGCATCGTGCGTCCCGTTAGGATACGGCAGCGGCGACACGGTGAGCGGCTGGTTGTGGCTCGGGAGGGTGCTCTTCCAGTATGTCTCGACATGCCCGCCGATCTGAAGCTGCACGCTGCTGTACGGCCGCACACACTCGAGCACCACGTGAATATGGCCAATGAGGTTCAAGTGCCAATCGAAGAGTGGCAGTTGGACGTGAGAGCGGCTCTCAAGACCGTTCAGCAGCTCTGGCAGCAGCACCGTTTTGGCGATGCGTGCTGAGCCGAATGTCGGGAAGATCTCACATTCCAGATAAAAGTGCTCGAGGTCCGCGACTTGGAACGATGCCTCTTCGCGCTCCTCGGCCATTGGGAAGATGATTGTGTGAGGAATGCCAGCCTGTGCACCCGCGTTCGTATTTCGCGGCGTGAGTACGAGCTTGAACGACGTCGCTAGACCTGGGAACATGTCTGGTCGGTCGCTTACAGACTGCCGATGCAGCTCGATCGAATGCTTCGAGAGACTCAGACAAAGGAGCGAGTGCTTGTCGAGGTAATTATGTCCGTATGTGCGGAAAGGAATGATCGGCGGCGGTAAGTGCAGGGATGGAATACCATCGCCTTCAGCGTCCAAGTCGGTGTCCATGTCTGCATGCGTTTCCGAGATCCGGATAGTTGAGGCGGGCGCCATAGGCTGTACACCAGCGTCAGCACGTTGTTGTTGTTGTTGCGCCGCTCCTTTGGCTGCGGCTGTGGCGTGGGCAGCCAGCAGCATACGAGTGCATTCGCGCCAGCCGTGCCATGCCGCATAAAACACCGCGTGGCGTCCCTTCTCGTCCACATGGTCAATGGAGGCACCGGCCGCGAGTAACATCTCGACACACGCCGCATGTCCAAACTCCGCTGCGTAGAACAGTGGTGTGCACAAGGTGCCCTTTTCAACAGCATTCACATCCACCTTGGCATCAAGCAGCAAACGCAAGCACTCTGTGTGGCCTGCACGCGCAGCAAGTGTCTGTGGAAGCAATCCCTCCGTGTTCACCTCCACCTTCGCACCATGCTCGAGCAGAAGGCGCGTAATGTCCACGAGACCACACTGTGCGGCAGTAGCCAAGGGCGACAGGTCACTATTCTCCATCTTGCCCTGCATAGCTCTGCCCGTCAGCGCGCAAAAGTCGAGCAGGATGCGCACGATGCCCGTGCGCCCACGAACAATAGCATGCAGCAGTGGCGAAAAGCCATCCAAGTCCACATGCTCCACGACATGGTCGTGCGTGTCGCGTGACTCGGGCAGCGACAGCAGGTACTTGGCTATGTCTTCGAAGCCAAAGATGGCCGCGTACGCGAGCGCTTCACGGCCGTACACGTCGCTCGCACGCGGGTCCACGCCATGCTCAACACACGCTTTGCACAGCTCAAGCTGCCCAGCACATGTGCTAAAGTGAAGAGCCGTCCGGGCATTGATGTCGTCGACAAAGGAATAGTCGGGTAAATCAGCAGCGATGGCGGCACAGATCGCGTCCTTCGACGACGTCAACAACGCACGCCAAAGCTGATGCGATACACTGGAACGAATCGGCGCTTCCAACGCTTCGCGTGTGTCCTGCTCGGTCGTAGAAGCAGAGGCGCCCGCGCCTGCACCCGCGCTCTTACCGTCGCCGTCGCCATCGCCGCCATTCCCCTTGCCCTCAGCAGCACCGGACACATCCCGCGATGCATCATGTTTGACATGCCCCTGTTCCATGTTGCTCGCGAGCGACTGGTTCAAACTGTCTGTGGCATGCTTCCGAATCTGTTCAAGAAGACGCTTTGCATCGTCCATATGCGCCTCGTGTACAGCATTTGCCAATTGGCCCTCGAGCTCGGCGATCACATTGTTCTGCTTAGTCTCGGAATATTGCTCGGCGTCGAAATCCAACGGTCGCTCAGACGCAAATTCCAAGCCATCCACAGGGTCTTCTTCCGGGAGCAACACACCACCTGGTAGGTTCGTCGCAGCATACGAGAGAGCTCCCCGCAGAAGAGCCATCTCGTTCTTAAAGTGTGTTGTTGGTAACTCATGTCCTTCAGCGAGACTCTCGAGCTGAAGAATGCTCGCCGATGCAATATCGCTCATCTCTGTCATAAACTCGCGATTAAAGCACGCTGGGTAAACGTTAGTGAAAGCCATAACCTCGCTGGCGTAGAGATGTACGTACGTTGGACTTCCACTTGTCGAGCCAGGTACAGCTCTTTCGTTTGCGACTTGAAGCGCTTGTCCCATTTTTTAAGGATCTTTCGAAAGCCGGTCGCATTAATTTCAATAAATTGCTGTGTTTGTGTCAGTACAGCGCGCGCTCTCGAGAGACACATGGCAATCATGTGCGTCGTACCTGGAGCTTCGACAGGTCTTTTTCAAAATATCGGAATCCTTCGAGAAGGGCGACGAGGGATGGTGTGTCGCGATTCAGGCGCATCGCCCTAGCTGGCCCACCAACATGACGACTCGCTAGGGCTACGAGATGGCGCTTCTTCGTGATCAGAGTAGTAAGACGTGACCGGAGTTCCGACTCTTTCTGCAGATAGAAAGCATTAATTTTCTCCAGCTCACGCTCCAAACGGAAGAAGAAAGCAGCCTTGTGTACTTGTAGCTCCGATCCAGGCGAATCCATCGGCAGCAAGGGCTGCGTGTCCGACGAGCTTTCCTCAGGCCGCACACTCGTTGCAAAGAGCGCGGCATCAGACAGACGACCCTTCTCAAGTGAATTGATAATCTATCATCTTGTTAACAAGAGCCCAGGAATTTGTGCACAAACACGCACCTTCTTCAGAAATTTGTAGTCCAAGTAATACGAGCCCCATCCTGAGATCTGCTGGCTCAGAATTTGCTTGCCAAACTGCAGCTTGTTAGTGTGTCTGTGGCACACGTACCTTCATTTCCAGTCAGTCAACACGCAGGGCACAAATGTGCCCACTTGGAGAGAGAAAGAAATTGAGAGAGAGCAAAGAGAGAGAAAGGGAGAGGGTGCGTGGAAACGCAAGAGGCTGACGGTGAGAGAGTTGTTTCCGAGTTCGTCGTCGTCACTCCGCTTCAAGACCGGACACTCTTGGTTTTGGACCAGATGAACGCGGCAGAACACGCCCCGCGGCGCACGTGCCGCGGGGGGAGACAGAGTGAACAGTTTGGAATTAATCCCACGGCCTGAGTGAGACAAGCAAAGATAGGGGCTGATTGAGGATTTAAGAAAAATTTGCTGCTGGGTTGAATCCTCACTTCAGACTGCGCGCAAGGAACACAGCCAAGGAATTAAGCCGTGCCGCCGTACCAGTTCCTGAGACGTGACAAGTGAGTTTTGGCTGGGCCCGTCGCAACACAACAAATCGTTGGCGCTTCGAGCCACCAGGGGCGGCAGTCAACTGCACGTGACACTCGCGCTCGGGTTCGAGCCTAAGGCCGCACGCACAAACGCGACGTGTCAGCACACTACGAAACTCAGTCAACCAGGCACCGGGTGGGACTAGGATTCGTAGTCTGTTGTAGGAGTTCACCTGACCACAAGCGACAAGAGACCCGTTGCTGCATTTGGAATCCCACTAAGAAGGACTACGTTTATCAGGGCGCGTACGGTCTGTCCAAACCATGGCATCTATGGAGGTATGTACGCCACATTCCGCAGCGGTGGCGGCACCGGCCGCTAGACTGGCCGCTACAACGCCCGCGAGTAGGTCTGAAAAGCGTTGGCAGGGCTAACAAGCAGTCGATTCTGGACTTTAGCCAGGATTTGGACTTGGTCCTCCTGGATAACATTGTGGTAGCCATGTACACGAGCGCGGGCGCTGAGCAGCGCATGGCTCAGCAAGTGCTTGCACAGTTTCAAGAACACCCAGATGCTTGGCAGCGAGTGCCTGTGATTCTGCAGCAAAGCAGCCATTCTCAGACAAAATACATTGCTCTGCAGATCCTTGACAAGCTGATTGCGACGCGATGGAAGGTGCTTCCACTCGATCAGCAGCAGGGTATCCGGAACTTTATTGTCGAGATGATCGTCGGCATGTCATCGGAAGAAGAGAACCTTCGCCGGGAACGCACGTTGCTGGGAAAACTTGATACGACACTCATCCAGATTCTTAAGCAGGAATGGCCGCACAACTGGCCGAACTTCATCCCCGAGATCGTGTCGTCGTCGCGCGGTTCCTTGTCGATTTGCGAAAATAACATGGCCATTCTCCGTCTCTTGTCAGAGGAGGTATTTGACTTCTCTGCAGAGCAAATGACCCAGGCCAAGGCTCGGAATCTAAAGAACCAGTTTTGTGGCGAGTTTGGCGAGGTGTTCCAGTTGTGCACAGAGGTGCTTGAAAAAGCAACGAAGCCCTCGCTAATCAAGGCCACACTCGAGACGATGCTGCGATTCCTAAACTGGATTCCGCTTGGCTTTATCTTTGAGACAAACGTCGTCGACAGTCTCATTGCTCGGTTCCTTGAGGTGCCTGATTTCCGCAATGTGACACTCAAGTGTCTGTCGGAAATTGTGAACCTCAATGTGGGCCCCGAATATGATCCCAAGTTTGTTATTCTGTTCAATCTCGTCATGACATCGGTCAACCGCATGATCCCTCCATCGACGGACATTGCCGGCGTGTACGAGACATCGACTGACGAGGACCAAGAGCTCGTGCTAAATCTTGCACTCTTTCTTAGCAACTTTCTGATCTCGCACGTCCGTTTACTGGAGAATACTGAGAACCAAGAAGTTCTGCTCAATGCTCACCTCTACCTGATCAAAGTGTCGCAGGTGCCGGAGCGCGAAGTGTTCAAAATCTGTCTTGAGTACTGGTCAAAGCTTGTGAGCGAGTTGTACGAAGAGTACCAGCAGTTCCCAATGAATGATGCTGCTTCAGTGTGGGGCTTGAACCTTGGTGGCCCTCAGGTTGTGCAGCGCAACGCGACCGGTCGCAAGGCTTTTTACACAAAAATTCTCTCAAACCTCCGCCTTGTGATGATTGAACGTATGGTAAAGCCGGAAGAGGTCCTGGTTGTTGAAAATGACGAGGGTGAAATTGTGCGTGAGTTCCTCAAGGAATCCGATACAATCGTCCTATACAAGGCCATGCGTGAGGTGCTTGTATATTTGACGCACCTGGATGTACTAGACACGGAGAATATCATGACGGAAAAGCTTGCAAAGCAGGTTGACGGCTCAGAGTGGTCCTGGGCAAATCTCAACACATTGTGCTGGGCGATCGGCTCCATTTCGGGTGCCATGAACGAAGAAACGGAGAAGCGCTTCCTTGTGACGGTGATCAAGGATTTGCTTGGCCTGTGTGAGATGAAGCGCGGCAAGGACAACAAGGCTGTGGTCGCGTCAAATATCATGTACATTGTCGGTCAATACCCACGATTCCTCAAGGCACACTGGAAGTTCCTGAAGACGGTCGTGAACAAAAACTTCGAGTTCATGCATGAAACGCATGAAGGTGTGCAGGACATGGCGTGCGATACATTCTCGAAGATCGCACAAAAGTGCCGGCGACACTTTGTGATGCAGCAGGCTGGCGAGCAGGAACCATTCATCGACGAAATTTTGCGGAATCTCCTCCAGATAACCGTCGACCTGTCGCCGCAGCAGGTGCATACGTTCTACGAAGCTGTTGGCTACATGATTGCAGCGCAACCGCACCGCGCGACGCAGGAGCGCCTCGTCGCAAAGCTCATGGAGCTGCCCAGCAATGCTTGGGACAATCTGATGAAGCAGGCACACAGCAATGTGGATGTGCTTAGCAACCCCGAGAACATCAAGGTGCTCTCGAATGTGCTCAAGACGAATGTCTCAGCATGCTCATCGATTGGTCCGTTCTTCTTGCCGCAAATCGCGCGTATGTACCTCGATATGCTCGCGCTGTACCGGAGTGTGAGCGGAATCATTAGTGCCAAGGTGGAAGCAGAGGGTCTCATCGCGACCAAGACGCCTATGGTACGCGGCCTACGGGCGATCAAGAAAGACATTCTGCGTCTCTTTGACACGTACATCCGGCGGGCAGATGATTTAGAGTCGGTGAATGCCAATTTGATCCCGTCTCTGCTCGATGCTATCCTGGGTGACTACCATAACAATATTCCTGCGGCACGCGATGCCGAGGTGCTGAATGTCATGGCCACCATTACGACGCGCCTGGGCGCACTGCTTACGGACAAGATTGCACCTATTCTTGATGCTGTATTTGAGCCGACATTGAATATGATTAACCAAGACTTTGCCGAGTTCCCTGAACATCGTGTGGGCTTCTTCAAGCTGTTGCGAGCGATCAACTTGCATTGTTTCTCCGCACTGCTAGAGCTGCCGCCGCCCAAGTTCAAGCTTACGATAGACTCGATTATTTGGGCTATCAAGCACACAATGCGCGATATTGCTGACACGGGTCTGAACATCTGTCTGGAGCTGCTCAACAACATTGCGAACACGGATCCTGCCATTGCAGGCGCATTTTTCCAGCAATACCTGTTGAACATACTGCAAGACATTTTCTATGTACTGACAGACTCGGACCACAAGAGTGGCTTCAAGACACAGTGCTTGCTCCTTGCACGGATCTATGAGCTCATCGAGACGGACAAGGTCATTGTGCCGCTTTGGGACCCCGCACAGATCCCTGATCCGAACATGAACAATCGCCTTTTCATCCGCCAGTACACGGCGAACCTGCTGCGCACAGCATTCCCGCATGTGCAGCCACAGTACATTGAACAGTTTGTAAACGGCCTCTGTTCGCTCTCATCGGACCTTGCACAGTACAAGGTACATTTGCGCGACTTTTTGATTACATCACGTGAAGTGGCTGGCGGCTCAGATAATTCCGACCTGTTCCTCGAAGACAAGGAGGCTGAGCAGCAGCGACGTATTGCCGAGGAACGTGAGAATGCTGCCAAGATTCCGGGCATGTTGAAGCCGTCGCAAATTGTAGAGGAGGACGAAGAACTCTGACTCTTTCATGAGCTTCTGTTTTGACGATGACATACATGTGTGCATGCATACATAACGCATAGGCAAGCGGGCTATTTTTCTTGTCTTCTATGCGCATCACTGCGCATAAACTCGAGCCATCATGGAGTCGGAAAAGTGGTAGTAGAAGTGGTAGACTTAGTATTACAGAATCTAGCGCCGCACTCCCACTAGTAGTAGAACCACTACGCATACCCCGATAATAATGGCGAGTATAATTGTGTCGCGACGACGGCGCCGAGAAATGAGTGTCATGATACTGTTGAGCCCAGGCATTTGGGCCACGACATGTGTGAGACGTGTCAACGTTCCCGACAGTTGCTCGCGTTGTGCACGGAATTCTGACTGTGTCGCGTAAGCTTGACTACATGGGCGAGAAATTGAAAGGATCAGCAAAAAATCAACAACAACAACAAGGATGCGTTAGTACTGTCGATCAAAAGTACATGTAGCACATACTCTAGAGTCTCGTCTAACATGTGGTGCGACCGTTCTAGGTGCGTTCGTTCATCTAAAAATGACTGGATTTCTGACGCATGCTGGGCCCGGTAGTCGCTACATGTGTGTGTAAGCGCACAATGAAGCGGCATCTAACTTTTGACACATACCTGATGTCTTGTTTCACATGTCCCAATAGTTGCTGCCGATCAAGTGTTTGGCGCACGTGCGTTTTGGACCGGAAGAACTCACGCTCAAACTCAACGAGCAGTTCACGGTGACGTTGGACTAAGTGCAGTTGTGTAGTGTTAGGTGGGAGAAGTGGGTCATTTAATGAGGAGGAAAGCTCGTCAATTTCTTCTGAATACTGTACAAGCAGGCTTTGGATGTCGGTCTCCATCGCTGTATGATCCTTCGGCGCCGAGCTGCCACCGTTTATATCTACAGCGACAGCATGATCGGGTGTACTAAATGTGGGGGCTGCCGACACGGACGACGGCACCACAGGCTGTAGCCCACGAGCAAGTTCAGAAACATATTGCGAGTACGTGGTAAGCTTTGCGTCCAACTTTGACTGCGTCTGTCGCGCACGCCTGGACTGAACCTCCCATGTCATGGATCTGGATGGTAGTGGAGGTTTGCTCAAAATTGGTGTGCCCTGACACGAGCTAGGGGAACGACAAATGACAAATCACCAAGCTAGAGAGACCAGGTTGGGAGAGTGATGGGTGGATGTGGAGGGCACATCTACACATCCATTTTCGCGTCTCTCAGTGTGTTCGTGGATTTCATGTTGTTATGTCAGCAACGGGCTATGCACCAATCACAGCGCACCGTGTGCGGCAGCCATACCATCCATTTTGCCATGAGTACGCGTGACCTAATCGCTTCGGCCGAACGCGCCCGATGACAAAGGCATGCGCCCCGCCGCCGCTGCCGACGAATAGCTGTCGCCCTTGCACGGAACCCGGGTCCCGGAGGAACCAGGGCAATCGAGGAAAAAAAAAATCATGCGTCCTCTCGTCCAGCAAGTCCCACCCCATCCACTTCCTAGATATATACCTCCACGCAACCCTGTGGGATCCATTCCACTGCTCGGGTCTTTCCAGGCATCATAAATCTCGTTCTATTTCTTTCTAGGCCCTAGTGTGCTAGATCCCTGAGCTCACGATTCCTGGAAGCACGAGATCACTGCATAGAGCACGTGTTCTGATACTAAAGACATCCTTTTCTTCAGCAACCATCACACAACGGATCGTGCCGTTCGTGCTGATAGCTTACGCGTAGCAGCAACGTCAACGTTGACCCATACCACTACGCCTGGCAAGTGGATCCTCCACCTCCACCACCATCACCACGCCGTTCAGTACAAACGAGGCTTCGTACGTGTTTTGCTGAGGAGCTTGCGTACCTGTTAAGCCTTGTTGGGTGTGTTTGTGGCAAAGACCACTGTTACAGAAGTTCACCTATTCTTTCTACTACGCCCACGTTCACGCCAAGCACGTTTTTAACTGCCCTTTGCGTCCTATCTACCCAAAAGTTTCGTCTTCATGGACAACGGAAGCCCACCACCAAGCTATCAAGAGACTCGTGCCAAGTCTGAAGAACACCACCCGCCACCCCATGGCCCGGAAGATGACGGACCGCCCGCAAAGGCACATAAACATGACGCGAATTCTTACCCTGGCAAGTTGCCTGCGACAACATCAGCGACAGCATCAGCCCAGCCGGCTCAGTCGGCTCAGCCGACGACTTCTTCGACATCTTCGATGGGCCAATACAACACGATCGACTTTCTCGGCAATGTGTCCGGCGGTCCTCATGCGGCTGCGGCCGAAGCACTCGCGACATTTTCGTCCTCCGTTGGGGACACAGTGAACAACAATCACATATACGTGTCTGTTCCGTCGTCGTCGCATGTAGATGCTAATGCGGCTGCGACTGGCGTGCCAAATGCGGCTCATGTGCCCCCAACTCCAACTCCGCCCCAACAAGCAGCAGGAGCAGCAGTAACAGCAGGTCCGGCAGCAGGGGCAGGAACAGCGGCTCCCCCGCCATCAGCTGCGCCTCAACATGGGCCACCGTTCCTTTGTCCCACTTGCAATACATCGTACTCGCGTCTCGAGTACTTGCGGCGGCATGAACGACGGCATGCTGATATCCGACCATTCTCGTGCCCGTGCGGCAAATCGTTTTCGCGTAGCGACGTTTTGGCACGCCACAAAACAAAGTGTCGTGTTGTATTGAGCGGTGAGGTGCAGACATCATCCCCTTCTGATGCACGCCCTAAGGCGGAGCGTGCACAGCGTGGGAATGGGTCCCGCTCGACGCGCAATCGTTCCACAGCTGCTACTTCAACGCGTGGACAAGCCGGCCCAGGTGCAGGAGTGGCAGCGCCGCGCTCAGACCGCCATCCTATGGGTGATTTATCTGTCGACCCTGCCTTGTCAGGCGCAACTGCCGCTACCGGTGTCGCTACTTCGGCCGTTGATCCATCGATGCAGCCGCCACCGCCTCTCGAAACTGGTGCGCCAGACCATCATGTTGACGAGTCGTATTCGTATGCGAATGCTCCCGCCTCATTCGCAACTCATACACAACATATGGATAGCGAGTATGGTCCGAATCGCAGCGCGAATGTGCACTACGCGCAAGCACCGCCACCGCCACTACCAGCGCCGTCATCTGCCGCGGCACATGCTAGTGGAATGCCCGTGCGAATGCATGAGTCAAAGATGTATGCCCCGCATGGTGCGGCTTCGGGTCCACCACGTGCGACGAATTCAGCTCCACCACCACCACCATCGTATGTAACTGGCGCGCCGGCTATACATCCGGAGCTGTCATCGCGTGGCTCCGGTTTGTACAACACATCACATGCCCCTACAGGTCCTGGCGGTCCTGGCACTTCGACGGCTGGCCCTAATGTCTCGAATGCTTTTTACGCGCCGCAGCATAATGGCGCCGAGCATGCAGGAAGTGCCGGTAGTGTCAATGTCAATGGCAGTGGTGCGAATGCTGGCGCGTATGGGGCAGTGCCAAGCACACATTATGCTGAAGGCAATACAACGGGGGCACCAGCAGCGGGGTCGCAGGCTGGTGCTCCTGGTAATGTGTATCCACACAACAAAGAACTGGCACGTTTCTCAGTGGCGTCGTCGGGTCCTCTCTCGCCCTTCTCCAACACGGCACTTAGCTCAAATATTTCGCCGTACCTCTCTGCGTTCTCGTGTGCGCGTGACATGCCGCGTATGTCGAGCCCACGGCTTGGAGGTGGTGCGTCTACTGCCAGTGGAATGAATGGTGTGCCGCCTGCGACAACGACGAATGCCCCAGCGACTTCTCACAGCCCGCACCAGACAGACGATGCGCCACCACCGCCGCCACCAGATGCCAATTCGTCATAGATATATACGACGGTTCGAACGTATCAGACTGTCGGTAATTTTTTTCTCGCTAGATATCGGCTCTAAGTCAAGGTGCGCTCTCGAAATGCTGTTTGTATGTGCATGGACATGCTCTTCGTTATGGTAAAGAGCGCTTTGAGATGTTGCCAACTGCATGTTCCATCGCAGGCGTTTAGGGAGGTCAGCCTTGGCTACATTGGAACAAAGGGTGGAGAAAATTTCCAGCCCCACATGTTGGTTCTGTTGGAAAGAACGTATTGGGTGGACAACCACCGCCTCTGATTCCATCATCTTAAGTCACACGGCCAATGACGCACGCGCGTATTGCACGTTTTCTCCAGTGTCATTGCGTATGTGGCGCCAAAGGCACATTCCTTGAAAACCAGTAGGAGTGCTCTTGAGTGAGACATGCTGGACCTTTTAAAAAAACCTAAGGCCAACGGAAGCGCCACGGAACAATACCGGTGGCATGAGAATAAAACATGCATGCATTCTCTCGTCCCAACAAGTAGCATAGCTTCATACAAGACAATAGAATACCCTCAGATCTGCCGGAGTAAATGATAGCTTTACTGATGAATTAGAAGGAGATGCATCCCGATCATTTTGCATTCAATCGTTTTATGACGTACCATGGATGGAACTTGTTTTTCAATTACTCGAATCCTAGGGTGACCAAAATCAATATAATTTGGCACGGGACCTCGTATCAGAAATATGTTGAACTGGAATGCACTGCTATGCTTGTTCTTGAGCTCTGGATCTGGGAAATCGATACCGGTGAGGCTTTACGAAAATTAGTCTGTACCGTTGTGCCAAATCATGTATTATGTCTATTACAGCTGTACCTCTTCGATTGACTATAGCTTATGCACGAGTGATGAACCCACTATTGCAACTACGCCCTTGCAATACTTTCTGTTTCGACAACATCATTTGCCGCAGCTAGAGACGAAGCTGGCCAGCAAGGCCATCTGCGCTCTCCGCGACGAGATTGTTTCTTGACTCCAACATCCGCTAAAACCCAGGCCTCTCTCGCCTTTTCCTACCACTACCAAAACAAAAAAAAAAAAAAAAAAACTTTGCACACGCACGCATTGGACTGCCACTCACAGGGAATCGAGGGTGAGTTAGCTTAAAGCAATCTATCCCTGGATCACAGTGTCGGCCATGCTTCCCCGATGCGGGTTTCACCTATTGCTCATGCAGGCAATCTGCACGTCAAGGTTTGCGGCATCCACGGTATCTGGGCGCTGAGAATGGCGGCCCTCCATGTCTACTGTGCCACCCTCATTCAGACTCTCATGGTTCTAAAATGTGCGAAACACATTCTGCAGAGACCTACGCACAATGAGTCGGCAGCTCGCATGTCATGATCTTATCATATGTTGGCCGGAGGCGATCACAATGATGCTTGTCGTGATCTGCGACGTTCGAAAGCCGTCTGAAGTCACACTTCAGTCACATCACACCGACCCTGTTTACAGTACCAAATCGACTTCATTCTACCTCTGACTTCTTGCCGCGTCTTCTCAGAGCGTGATTGTATGGACTAGAAGCTCACTAAATGACACTCTTTTTGTATGTGCGTATCATTCGCTTGCTGGGTCGATCGCGCGCATTGTGTTAAGTCCATTCGACTTGTAACGAGTCAAAAGACCACCGTTTATTTTTTACTGACGTACAAGTTGGCCAAGTCTTGCTTTGAAAGAAGGATAGTGTCATTGTTCATCACATTATCAAGTCGTTGTATTGTATTCCATTGCTGGATGCTTCGCAAAATGCACAGCACCTATTAATATTATTTCACTTTCATCAAATTAAACAAAGGCATCTTTCACGCATCTTGAGCTGAATGCTTTTCGTCATTCGATCGTGATACTATGATTCTTGCTGGCACACTAGTGTTTCCAGAAGCAGTGATGGGTCTTTCAGCACTGAATCTACTCTCATGACTATTCATAGTTTCTTATGTCGGTTGCGCTGGTCTGATCGCAATGAGAAGGTACCGCCAGATAAAGTCCTGGATGTAGAGGACGCCCTGATTCACATAAGCCATTTCGAAACGCAGTGTATCATCGAGTCACTCGACGCCGCGTGGAATTGAGCTATGCGACGTTCGATTCTGACTCATGTCATTTGTTGTTTAGTGCCGATGTTCATCATGTGAAGTTTATGGATATCTATGCTCTTTGGATGATACAGACAATCTATGGTGCCAAGGGCATTAGCTCTGTACATCGCGGCACCCTTAGCTCTTGTAGCAGTCATTTTGCTAGCTATACAGGCCCACTTTTCATTGCAATGGGCGGAGTGTATGCACAAATCAACATACCACATCAAACGACCGACCGGCCATTGCACTACAAAGACGGACGACCAACTGGTTGTAGAAAGAATGTCGATTATCACCATGGGTGTACAGAAGTACTAATCTCATGTGTCGTCAACGATGTTGAGCGGATGTCGAAACCAGATCATACCAGTTTCGTATTCCAGACTTGTGGCTCTCATCGTCAATGAGCTTGGCTTTCAGAAATGAATCTATCAACGTGGAAAGCGTTCTCGTGTGGCAAAAAAAGATCCAACCCACTTATCGAGCCATGCGAATCAGTAGCCTGATATGTCCACAAACATGCATCTGACGAAATGTCCTAGAAAGGCTAAACCGAAACTACAAGAACGACTCTAATGCACGATCTCATCGAGTACCTGACTGATTTGTGCCGTCTGACGAAGAGACGGCGGAGAAGGACAACGTCGACAATTTCAACGATGACATCGACATTTCTGCTGGTATTCACATTGGCAACGATATGAATACCAGTACACTCCACCACTTTGACGCTCTCTCTATCTTATTAAGGCTATGGCCACATGACGTACAAACGCCTCGTTGCACCGATGCAAGACAGCATTCCATCGATGATCTCAATCTGCAATGTTGGCGATTTATTTCCATAAAGTAGCAACCCGGGCCTGCATTTCTACATCGCGAACAAAGTGATTCGTCGATGCACATATGACTCGTTATACATGCGGGACTACTTTGCGTATGACTCATTTTTGGATACGCTAAGCGAATCACATGGCACGCGCGTGCAATACTTTATGCATGTCTCCACCTACGTTTGGTCAAATTTTAGCTTTCCGACCCAAACGTGCAGAGTTGACCAGAATATGTCTGCAAAACTAGTAAGAAATAAATAAGGTCTGGGTCAAGCAGGTAGCATCAAAGTACTTCTCAACTTCGACCACAGCAACACAGAGTTTTATCACGATGAACTAAATTAATCCTTCTCCAGAATTTCTGTGTTGTTTCACAGCGCTTGTCTTAGACTTCTTAGTACCTTGTGCTATTCGGTCGAATTAAACAGACAGTATGCATATGCAGCTGCTCATCTTTTCTCATGATGTACCCTGAAATCCGCTTAGCTGCTTCAGAGCCATTCTCTGGAGCGTATGAATTACTTGTAACTTGATTTAGAAGCTTAAACGAACGTGAACATTGCCAGCAAGAATCTAGGCATGGGATCGACGCTTCCCGCACCAGACGACGTCCACAGGGTGACCGAACCTATCCAAACGCAATCTGCCTCTGAGGCTCTCATGGACCACCTTTCCTCAACTCTACCTCTGTTTTCTGCACCTAGCGAGTCTCTGCAATCAGAATGGAGTGATACTTCACCCAACCTTGCAGACTCCTTGCTGTCTATGGACTTTGATTCTACCAGCACGCTTGGCACATCACTTTATCAAAGTGAGATCCCTTCAGATTCTTCATTGTCACCATTGGCAACGCCTAAAGATGCTGTGGGATCAAGATTGTTCGCACCGGTTGATGCCGTTGTATGGCCCACTACCGACGCACTTTGTCCCTGGCCCGACAGCGACGCATTGTCCGAACCCAAGAGCAAGCGCGCACGTCTAAATGAGCCTTGCTGTCTCCCTGATTCTATAATTAAGCAAGACTTTACTCTTTTTCCGGATGACGATGAGCAGCAATCGCGCCGTCGAGTTCCTTCCTCCCTCCAAACCAGTCTCGTCACAGGTGATGAGTCAGCTTCTGTTTTAAACCTGCTTGATTCACTCAATTCATCAGTCTGTGATGCATCACCATTCCTCTCGCCAGAGCCAACGTCGACATCGGCTTTGAGCAAGGTTTTTACTCCTAATACACACACTCCAGCGTCTCTAACCCAAACGGCTAATAAGTCACCAATACCAGAGATCGCTGGAACAGAGGGAATAACATCACGTTCTTCAGCAACAACACTAGTGCCTGCAAGTGCTGATCTTGCCGATGCGGTTAAGTCGTTCAGGGGCACACACAGACGACGACGTGATACTCACGAGCTCTTGCCTCTTGATGCACCTGTCCAACCAAGAACCTATCACACCGAGTCTGCTACGTCGCGTCGAGATTCAAAGGAGCAATCATCGGTGTCACCAGCTGAACCACCTCTCATATCGGATGGGTCGAGTCCAAGGCCAGAGATGGACGCGCGATCGATGAAGAGACTCAGTAACACGATCGCAGCCCGCCGAAGTCGCCATCGTAAGGCTGAAGAGCTAAAACGTTTGTATGAGACGATTGAAGAGCTAGAATCTCAAGTGCAACAGTGGAAGGAGCGTTGCAATAAGGCGGAAATGGAGCGAGACCGCCTTAGAAGAGTAGAACCACTCGTGTAGTTTCGAACTTGGAATCGTTTTCACTTTTATTTTATTAGTCATATTGTTTCACTGTAAAACAAAGGCACGAGGAAGGCAACAAAGGCGAAGCAAGTACGAGTATTTCATGATAGAAACAAGCAAGCTTCTATAATGCAAACAGGTAGCTAAGAAGGATTTCGTACATGTAGCGGAATTCTTCCATGGACTGAGTTTAGTTTGATGACGAAGACTTGTCGGCGTCCAGCGGCTCAAGAAGGAGGCCTGCCTTACGAAGAGTGCTTTCGAGCTCGCCCGTCTGATGCACTGCATCCGTGTGTTAGTTACCATACAGGATATTCGAACATACTATTGAGCATGATATCACAACCGCCGACAAACTCGCCATTAATGTATACTTGAGGAATGGTTGGCCAGTCACTAAATTCTTTGATGCCGTCACGCAGTTCCTGATCCTCGAGACAATTGTACGTCGCAACCTTGTCAGGGTTCACGCCTTGAACCTGGAGAATTTGGAGCACGGCACGGCTGAATCCACATTGCGGCATACTAGGCGAACCTTTCATGAACACGACAAGGGGGTCCTCTTTCACGGCATTTTGAATCTTGGTGCGTGTCTCTGTCGAGAGCAGACGCACGAGCGACGGAGACGCGCGCATGCGAGTGGCTTGTGCTAGAGCAATCGAAGGTCGCTATACTGGCTCGTATCATAGAGTAAAGGATCACATACATACCAGGAATGAAACGGCTTGGCGCGCAAACATTAGGTTTGGAATTGATCGGTGTGACGCTCGAGTGGTTTGTCTGTTGGCCACAAATTTTGCCACCCTCCTCCGCTGGCGATGAAAGGATGTTAAGCGCACATATTTCCCAGTCGTTCAACAAGGTTTCACCAGTGCATGGGAGACGAATAGCCAAGCAAGAAAAAAAAAACTAGGCCGAGAGAAAACATTTTCTCGCTTACGCGCAAAACTGCTCTTCTTCCTCGTGCGACTCGTCCTCTGGGGCCGTCGGAGGTATGTATGAGCATGGGTGTTCGTGTCGAAGCCTGTTCAAGGATGAAACGACAATTAGATGACGAGTATGAGGAAGCGGGTATCTTGCATGTACATCATGTTTGGTTCCGCGGATCCAATGCTTCGAACTCCGGCTACCAAACCTGAGACAGGCTAGGCAACGTTTCACGGATTGCAACGAACTGGAGAGGCGGTAGGATGCTAATATTACTGCAGGAGTTCTTCACACATAGCATGGCACCGTACGATGATGACTCAGACTTTGGTTCTGATGAAGAGGATGTATACACCAATGTCCAATTAGGTCTTGCAGATGGGCCCCTGGAAAAAGATGATGAATCAAATCCACTCGTTTCCAGGATTGGTGGTCGACCAGCATGGCTTCCGCTGAGGCCATCGAACCTGCCTGGGGAATCTGCAGTCCATTGTGAGTACTGTAGGCAGCCCATGCAGCTTCTGGTCCAAATTTTTGCACCTCTAGAGGACTCGGCATTTGATCGGAATCTGCTCATATGGGGGTGTGCTCGAGCAGCATGCCAGCGGAAAGGGGCTGGATGGTACGTATGCAAGGTGTGGTGCTTGAGGATGAATGAACAATTTCTTCATTTGATTCGCGATACTCGTGATCGCTATCACATGAAACCTACCTATCTTTGACATTTTCTTCCTAGGACTGAAAGCGACCACAGCTTGCTTTATTCGGAAAGGTCTATACTAACCTACAGTATAAAAGCTGTGCGTGTCCTGAAACACAATACCCGGTGGGCCGCCAAGCTCGCGAAGCGAGAGGAGCGAAAGAGGGTCCGTGAAGAGCGCATTGCTGCGAAGCAGCAGGCTGAAATAAAACTAGAGGCAGAGCGCGCTCGAAAAGAGCGTGCGACAAATCCATTTTCGATGAATAGTTCAAGCGAAGCTGGTCTCTTTGGTGCCTCGCTCTTTGATTCAGCTCCTGAAGGGGCTGAAAGTACCGATGACCAAGGACGAGTCGACCGTCAGCAACAACAGAAGACATCCGAAGGCAATGAAAGTGAACATGAAGTGAGTAATGATGAGGACGAAGACGATTATGATGACGAGGAGCGTCTTGCTGAAGAGATGTCTATCAAGGCATCCCTGGAAGAACAACATCAGCACCTTCAAAACCATTGGTCGCAGCATGCCTCCCACTATACCACACCTTTATATTTGAATACTATTCCAGAGCCAGAGAATGAGCCGGAGTCGGAAGCCCAAGATCAGGCTTTGCAGGAATCTGCTCTGAGCACTTCTCATGTGCCGGTGATAGGATCGGGGGAAGGCGAGGTATACGAGCAAATGAAAATCGATGGCCTGGATCATGTATTTGAGCGATTTACTCGACGGCTCGGATCGGAAGCCCGTCAGGTTGTGCGCTACGAGTTCGGTGGGGTGCCCATTCCATTTAGTGGCAAGGGCTCGTTGTTCAAGCGTTTGTGGCCAAACGGACTGCATGCTGGCTGCGACTCTTCGAGTGTGCCGGCATGTGAGTATTGTGGTGCACCGCGCGTTTTTGAGCTGCAGCTCATGCCGAACCTAGCAAACTTGTTGCGTGTGGAGAAGTTGAGTGATGCCGCTGAGAGCAACGGCGAAAACAGTAGTAACCAAGAAGCTCAGCGACAAGCCGAAATTGCCTCTTTATTTGGGCTAGAGAGTGCTGTGACAAACATGCGCACGGGGATCGCATGGAGTACCGCGATTGTGTATGTGTGCAGCCGCGACTGCTGCCAAAATGAGTCTGAGGGCTATGCCGAAGAATGGGTCGGATTGCAGCACGAGACCGATGTGTAATGTATAAGTAGCCATGTAGAATTAGTCATCCGAGCCAAGCTTAGTCGCAGCCCCGCAGGGTACTAGTGTAGCGCGCCGGTGATCTGGACTTGTGTGAAAATCGCTCGTCTGCTTGCTGCGCCTCGTATCTAATCTACACGCAGAGTTCTCCACACTGTCGTCTGACCATCATCATTGACATCATGAGCCAAGCGGAAGCGCAATTGTCGGCACGGATTGATGAAAAGCTGAACGATTCGACACAGGACGCATATGTGTGGTCTCTTGAGTTTTTTCCTCCCCGAACGGCGTTGGGTCTCGCGAATCTGTGTGCGCGAGTAGCTCGCATGTCTGAGGCATTGCAGCCAGGCTGGGTTCATGTGACCTGGGGCACGGGAGGATCCACCCGCGACGCATCCATGGAGCTTGCCGCACGCGTGCAAAAGGGTGTCTATGATCCATTGGAAGACTACACCAGCGTGAAAGAGCGGCGCAAAGGCGCTTGTGATGTGTGTTTGCATTTAACGTGTACGAACGTTGAGCGGGCATATTTGGATGCAACTCTCGATGAGGCACGGCAAATAGGCATTCGGAACATTCTGGCACTGCGTGGTGACCCACCACGCAGTGATGAATACTGGGTAGCTACGGATCAGCGGTTGCAGAATGCAACGGACCTCGTGCGCTATATCCGTGAGCGACATGGTGATTACTTTTGTATTGGTGTGGCTGGCTATCCCGAGGGGCTGAAGCAGGGTATCGATTGTGATATGAGGCACGACATAAAAGTTTTGAAGGCAAAGCAAGAGGCAGGCGCTCACTTTATTGTGACGCAGTTGTTTTATGATGTCGACGCACTCGTACGGTGGACGAAAGAATGCCGTGCGGCAGGCATAACAATCCCGATCATTCCGGGAATCATGCCGATCCAAAACTACACGATGTTTCGCCGCATGGCGAATCTTTGTGGCGTGCATACACCTGAGGATGTGCTTGAGCAGCTGGAGCCAATAAAAATGGACGACGCAAAGGTCAAGGAACATGGTATCCATCTCAGCATCGACATGATCAAGTCCATCCGAGAGCAGACGGGCATTCGCGCTTTCCACTTGTATACGCTTAACCTGGAAAAGAGTGCAACGTGCGTCATCAAGGTACTTGCGGATGTACCGGATCAAAGCGCGTCAATCTCCGGCTCCGTCACATGGGATGAGTTTCCGAATGGCCGCTACACGGATGCCCGGAGTCCAGCGTTTGGTGAAATGGATGGCTATGGAGCCAATTTGAAGGTGCCACCCGAAGAGGCTGTGCGTTTATGGGGCACACCTGTGGATGAGGATGACATATCCAGTATATTTTCTCGCTTTGTCGATGGCCGCTTGGCCTGTATGCCGTGGTGCGATATTCCTGTGTGGGATGAAACAATGCAGCTCCTTCCCGCATTGTTGCATCTAAACTCGCCACCCTCCGCTGGCGGTAAAGCATGGTGGACTGTTGGATCTCAACCAGCTGTTGATGGGTGTGATAGCACTGACCCGACCTTTGGATTCGGACCGCAAGGCGGCTATATCTTCCAAAAAGCATTTGTCGAATTGTTTATGAACGAAAACGACAAGAATGCGCTTGTTCAAATGATCCAACAAAGTTCAACGCCTGTGACCTATTTTGCCGGAAAGTGTGACCCAACGACATTCGAGACAAATCTTACAACGAACGGCCTCAATACAGTGACGTGGGGTGTTTTTCCTGGCACTGAAGTCGCGCAATCCACCATAATTGAAGAAGCATCGTTCCGGGCATGGCGTGATGAGGCATTTGCTATTTGGCGAGAATGGGAGCTTCTTTTTCCTCCGAACTCAGCTACGCGGTCATTATTGCGAAGAATCCACGATGAGCGTTGGCTTGTCACTGTGGTACACCACGACTACAAGGATCCACAAGGGCTGTGGAGACTGCTTGAGACAGTCTCGTAGACAATGAAGACCGTGTCTTCACCCTCATAAGATTGGCACGTCTAGAATCGTTTGTCATGCATATAGATCATGCCGACATGAACCAAGTGGTTCATGCCGCCATTTTTTTTCGATAAGGATTATGTATACACACATATGCATGATGAATGGATGGATGGGTGTGCGCCAGAAGTGTGCACCGAGATGCAGATTCATGTGGAGAAAAATACAAAGCGCAACCCTGACAAGCCAAGACGTCATTCCCCCATGTCAAACAGCTATTTACAGGAACGTTGGTGACTTGCATTCACGCCGCCCGCCAGCCCCTTTGGTAGCTCGTGCTGGTTTTAGTTCCTCGCTTCCACTCGGCACGGATGTGTGATATATCGAAACACGTTAGCCATGAAGCAGTATCGAGGGCGCTGAGCCACATGCAGTACGCACAAGACGAGCTGGAGCGCGCCCTGAAAAATTCAGCAAGTTCTGCACGACAGAATCTCGAAACTAGTTCATTCCAAGAGCTGGAATGCAAGTATAGAGATTTGCAACGCGACTATGATGCCTTACGTGCACAGTATCAGGCGGAGAAGCAGACATGGTACGACTTTAAGCGATGGTGGAAACAAAAACTACAAGCCAAGCGCGAGGCACGCCGCACATTAGCACGCGATACGAAGCCTATCCTCAGCCCACGCAAAGCGCGAGAACAGATTCAATCACATCGTCAGCATGTACGTACACTCATGCAAGTCAATCCCAGCATGTTCAAAGTGGGAGGACGGTATGCCGCAAGTGGCCAAAAAAGCTCAGCCAAGGGAACCAACGCCACAGAAGCCAACGCGAGGAGTGCGGGACGCTCCGGTCAAAGCCAGCCAGATGATCGAAATCATCCAATAGCACACCAACAAGCTGACTGCGCATGTTGCCAAAAGGTGCGTATGACATCCCTATGCATCTGGCACGGTCCTAACCGTTGTCTCTTAGTACCGCCAAGTCATTGGCTGTGAATCCTCCGTTGATTCTTCCCGTCACCATCATTCGATCCCCGATCCCACACCACCAGATTATTGGTATGTACGAGCAACGCATCTCACATGTTCTAGGGAGCTTGGCTTTCCTAGCAGCAGTCCCGCCACTCCGAACCATGAAAGCTCAGCGGCGCTCTCGCCGCCTCTAGAACGAGCCATATAGCCGCGCGTGGCATCAATGTAGGTGTGTAAATATTTCTGCATAGCACTCGCCACCCCATTCGTTGTATGAAAAAGGCACGCGCATGGGCTCCATAGTGATTGTTCGTGTCAGGATGCAATCAACGTCCATTGCTTGGACGACGAGCCCTGCGTCCATACATAACTTTGAGTGCAGCAGTTGAGCATGGATCCTGATGACCGTACAACGCGGCGCAGGTCTGGCCGGGTGCTTGAGAAGGCACGCGCGACGGGGGACACACAGCGTGAGTCGTCGGTGACGACGTCGTCGCGAGTACCATCTTCCACCAAAGTACAGTCAACGTCCAAGTCTGGTCGATCTCGAAACTCAATGTCTAGAACGTCACCGCAGCCACTGCAGCCGCAACAGCGACCTCCCAGCACGACCCCTTCAGCCCCGGCGTCCACACCAAAGCGGCGCAAAACAGAGACACAACGTGCAAGTGCACAGACATTGCCTGATCTGCCACTTCCCTCACTTCCGCGGAGACCACACTCACTGCATTCGCTGCCAGCCTCAGTGCTTGCCCGCATGACTCCGCATGAGCGTGTGCGACGACTCTTGCATGTCGGAGCGACGCCCGAATCACTGCCGTGCCGAGATGAACAGTTCCAAGCGGTTGTTGATTGCACGTCTGATGTACTTCGAGCGGGAGCTGGTGGTTGTGCCTACATATGCGGTGTGCCCGGTACCGGCAAGACGGCAACGGTGCGTGAGGCTGTACGGACGCTGCAAGCGATGCAAGAGCGAGGGCATTTACCGTCGTTTACATTTGTCGAGATCAATGGCATGAAACTGGCGTCGCCCATGCAGGCATATACAGAACTTTGGTGTGCAATCAGTGGCGATCGACATCGTTTGCATCCGCGCGCTGCGCTCACGAGACTCTCCTCGCACTTTCACGCGCCAGCGCCAGCGGGTCGTCAACCGACCGTGGTCTTGATGGACGAGCTTGACCTGTTTGTGACTTCGCGCCAGGATGTGATCTACAACATGTTCCACTGGCCGGATATGCCTGGGAGTCAACTCTTGGTTCTGGCTGTCGCAAATACGATGGACCTGCCGGAGCGGACGCTGCAGCCCAAGGTGGCCAGTCGACTTGGCATGACTCGCATACCTTTTATGCCTTACACGAACCGGCAGCTGTTAGACATTGTCCGAGCACGTCTCAATGTCGACGAGTCGGGAAACAGGTGTTCTGACGCGCCCGCGACGCTTGGATGCGAGTCAGTGTTCAAGATGGATGCACTTGTCTTTGCATCGAAGCGAGTTGCGAATGTATCGGGAGATGCACGCCGCATGCTCGATGTATGCCGACGGGCAGTGGAAGCCGCAGAGGAACGTGCGGCGGCACATCACACGACACCAAGCCCCATCACAATACATGAGATTCGCGATGTCATGGACCGCATGGCACGCTCGGGACGAGCTGCTCACATTGCAGCGCTGTCCCTTCATGCCAAGCTGCTGCTTGCCAGTATGTATGCATGCATGCGGCGCACGGGCGTCTCAGAAGTTGTATGGGGCGATATTCTTACTCATCACCAAGCGTTGTGCCGCACACATGCACATGCCGAGTGCAATGAGCACGAACTCCTGCGTCCACTCGCGACGTTGTGCCAGCTTGGACTTGTGATTGCTGTGGGTTCTGGTGCTGGACATGCACGTGGCGGTGTCTTTTCGCGCTTCCTGCTGGCCGTGCAGGAAGACGAAGTGTACGGGGCACTGGGCGACGATGCCGAGCTCCAGGCCCTCTTTGCATTACGTTCGTCTACGTAAAAGACAGTAGTCGCCAAACTGGCGAGCTGAGCTGCCCCTGCCAATGCTGCCAGGCGGGAACCAGAGTGTCCTCGCCAACGTGGCGTACACTTTGTCCATCACGGTGATGCTCTGTGCTTGTGCTGCATGGCGACTAGCCTCATTGTCCAGAAATCGCTTGCAAAGAACCGTGTCCCATTCATCCGAGTGCACGTAGCGTGGCTCAGCATCACTGGCTGCCCGTGTTGGCACATCCACATCAACCAGCAGTGTGCATTGAGACAATGGCACGTACCGATCAGGCTCATGCTGATTCCGCTCATTCACGGACGCCGGCACTGTACGCGTATATTTGGCCCAGGGCCATAGAACGGGTGTCGCATACTCAAGAGCATGGAGCAACTTGGACTCGAAAGGTGTGCGCGGCGAGAGCGACGACACGTGTGGTCCAGGCTGCCTCGTCGGAGCAGCTTCGTGGAAATGATGAGGCAGAATGCCGCGAAAATCACTTTCGACAAAGGCCACCTGCATATCGCGCGGGACGAAGAAATGGGATGGAAAGCGATGCCATTCCTTCGCATAGCACAGTGTGTGTTCGCCCTGGATCTGCGACACGGCATGTCCAATCTGCAAGGGTGCACGGTAGTACTCGATGAGCGCCATGATCCGCAACGTGCCCAGCACAGCCGTCACAACCAGGGGCATAACGGTGACGGCTGAGAATAGCATCGTACGAGACGCGCGATACGGTGAGCGAGTGATGCTCAAGTATGCTTGTTCCATGCATGCCCGTATGAGGTACAGCGTCACGGCGGCATTCACACACACAAGTGGGTATGCTGGGTACAGGAATCGCTCTTCTTTGTGTGGCTGTGTCATAAGCAAGCCGAGCCACAAGTACAGTGGGAGCACTCGCAGAGCTAGCAGAACCGCACGTTGTGAGCCGTGCGAGTTGTGTGCAGACGCCGCTGGACTCGCACTCTCTGTCTTGGTGAATGTGGTTGTCGCTGATGTCATAGGCGCAAAGCGCATTGGATATCGGACCGCTGTAATAGCAATCATCGGCAAAGCAGCAAGCGCGAGTGGTGCTGCCATCGAGAAGGCTAGAGCCAGTGCCACCACGTAGTAAGAAGGCGGCTCAACACCATACAACTCTGGACTAATACCCCGTGCGCGACTCGCGACGTTGTACAGGATGGTGTTGAGTGGTGCCACTGTGACTCGACCGTACGCGAGAGTGTCAATCAAGACAATAGGCGCAGCTAGCAGAGAGGCATACATAACAGCACGCAACCAGCGCGCCAGCCGCCTCGTGTGCTCGCAAGATGGATCTGATCCACACAGACACAGTTCTTCATACACATACGGTGCGGCTAAGATGATCGCATAGGGCCATCCAGCCAAAGCTCCAAAAGCAAAGACAGCTGTCGTGTAGAACGTGCGACGCCACGCTTGCGTCGAGGCTGGCTGCATAGCAAACGCCATAGCCAAACTTGTCGTGTACATGACAAAGCTCGATGGAAGGAGCGCCGTGGATGCACTGAGCATGCCCGCACAAACAGTCAAGAATACAAGGAGATAGCGGGCGACACGCACGTGGACGTGTCGAGCGACTTGCTCATAGAGGAGAGCATCTGACACGGACGAGAGAACTGCAAGTACAAACCGAAGCGCATAAAACGCAGCATACGGCGGCAATGAAGACACTCTTGTAATGAGATATGGTACAATAGCATGCATGGCAGCATACGCCCACGACCGGATCGCATACTGCGGCACATACTCCCACGTCTCAAACGCGGTGTCTTTTCCGTGTGTCTGCGTGAGCAAGTGAACCGGTTCCCAGTAATTGTACACTTTTGTAAGTCTCTATGCGGCTGCAATACCCAAACACACCCTCATCACAGTCAGACACCATCATGAAGCAGGCTACAACCATGCGCACGCTCAACATGATGGCGGCTGCAACTTGCCAACTTGGTCGCGACGTTACTGTACTAATCGGTCAGTATGCATAGCGTACAGTTTAGGAACATCATAGAGCAACATGAAGCGTGTGTTGCGTTAGTACCTCGTTTGGATAGCCCGTTCTCTCGACGACTGGGCAGCCGCAATGCTAAAATGGCGGTGGTTCGTTAGCAAGGCGCACGTCCACAAAAATGGACAAAGCACTCGTTCAACATGCGACTTGCGGCTTGCTTGATTAGCCAAGGAACGCCTCCCTCCACGTCCACAGCATCACCCATTCCCCACCGTCCCATGTCACATTCACTTTTGACTTGGCTCGGGCGGTGGAGGTGCGTCAAAAATGTCTAGACCGCCGCCTGCATGCGCGAGACACGCGCATTTCTTTGTCGTTTCTCTTACGCAATGTCAGAGCTGCGTGTACTCACGCTCAACTGCTGGGGGCTTAGGTTCTTTTCTAAACTTCGAAAGGAACGTCTCGCAGCGATCTCAGACAAATTGGCCGACACACATTATGATGTAATAGCATTGCAAGAAATTTGGGTCGAATCGCAGGACTGGCAGTACATGCGCGCAGTTTGTGGGGACCGATATCCCTACGGCAAGTTTTTTCTGACAGGTGCATTTGGTTCGGGACTGGCAATCATGACGCGGTACCCTATTGTCAGCATGGAAACGCACATGTTTCGCCTTACAGGCACGCCGATTTACGTGCAGGAGGGCGACTGGATTGCCGGCAAGGCTTGTGGTCGCATCACTATGGCACATCCACAACTTGGTTTGGTCGATGTTTACACATCTCACGTACGTTCCTTGACCAATGTATCCCACACGCTTTTTTGTTGATCCTTTGCTCACACCATCTTCTGCGTTGATATTTTTTCCCCTTTTTCAGTTTACCGCACATGGAGGACAATCTGGACTTGAGATCCAGCGTGTGTATCGAACGACAGAAGCCTTCGAATTAGCTCAAAAGTGCACTGCAAGTGCACAGGCGGGGCGACACGTGCTTTGTATGGGGGATCTGAATTCTTTGCCTTCCTCGCTATGCATGGCGTTGCTGCAGAGTGTGGGTGGCTTGCAGGATGCATTGGCGCACGTTCACAATGGAGATTCCGGAGCTGACATTACGTGCGACAGTCCCAAGAACACTTGGTCAAAGAACAAGAAAATTGACCAGTATGCGCAGCAGCATGGTGGCAAGTGCCTTGACTACGTCTTGTATCGTGGACCGGCAAACAGGACGAGTCGTCTCTCATACTCGTCCCATGAAGTGACATTTACCGACCTCATTGACTCATTGCAGGTCTCTTACTCTGACCACTTTGGTCTAGAAGTCGTATTTTCGATTGTACCGCCGGAGGATGGCAAAATATCAGGTGGCAGCAAGAAGTTCGAATCGCGCTCCGACGTCCTGCATCGTGCTTTGCTCCCAATTCGTCAAGCTTTGTACAATGCGCATGTATCGCAGAAGAATCACCTGGGTGTCTTCTTGTGCCTTTTTGGCTTCGATCTCATCCTTGTCGCTGCTTTGACATGTGCAAGTGCTTGGCTTCGTTTCGGCCAGAGCGTCGCTCCTTCCATTATCGTCTCTGTTTTAGTCGTCGCGACATCTTGGGCTGCTACCACGGCTCTTTACAGCGGCGTGGTTTGGGGGGAATGGCACAAGCGTACGTATGAAATTTCCTTGGGCATGTCTCACTGTACGCACAGGCTCGTTACGCGCATTTATTGACGAAATGGAAACGGAGGCCGGTCTCGATCCTTGAGATGTACAGAGATATCGCACGCTTCGATTGCTTCATGTTCACGGTTCCGTAAAGCATGCAGTTACGCTAGCTGACATCACATGAACAGGCGTTTTGTGTTGTACTGGTAGCCACTGTGGCATCTGAATTTGGTGTTTAGATATGTCAAATGGCCATGTTCGTCTTAACAGCTACGTCAATGAGACAGAAACCTGGCCTGATTATTCAGATCAGATTCTAAGGGTCCGCAAGCAAGCCCCAAAAGCAACTCATCATCATCGTTGTTTTCACTAGTATGATAGCTAAGCATCTATGTACACTGGAGTTCAACGGCAAGCGCAGCTCTTGTCGCTCTTTTGACACTCACAGCCTTTCTCGGGAGGACAGTGGCATGGTTTCGCCGAGGATCCGCATTGGCAGCTCTATCCGCACTTTGTGCATTAGCAGCACGCCTCAGCTGGACATTCGCAAGTCCGTTTGCCCGAGTCGCACGAGCATGGCTTGCCACACTTGGCACATTGGCAGCCCGCCTCAGCTGGGCACTCGCAAGTCCGTTTGCCCGAGTCGCACGAGCATGGCTTACCACACTTGGCACATTGGCAGCCCGCCTCAGCTGGACATTCGCAAGTCCGTTTGCCCGAGTCGCACGAGCATGGCTTGCCACACTTCGTGCATTGGCAGCCCGCCTCAGCCGGGCACTCGCAAGTCCGTTTGCCCGAGTCGCACGAGCATGGCTTGCCACACTTGGCACATT
>ERZ501049.71-NODE-71-length-31965-cov-32.648010_pt1 | contig 31965 bp, 25 predicted proteins | sample MGYA00510866_ERZ501049 | MGnify/ENA primary metagenome ERZ501049 (study PRJEB25958, sample SAMN03398519) | human skin metagenome | study: EMG produced TPA metagenomics assembly of the Human Skin Microbiome Metagenome (human skin metagenome) data set. | reverse complement strand
GGGTAACGGAATCGAGAGCTGCCGTCTTTGGCGACGTACCATTCCCCAAATCCAAACATTACAAAGAAGAAATAAGGTATCCGTTCAGGACATTGGAGCATACATGCCGCAAGCCATATGCATACCTCTGGATAGGTAAAGAATTCCAGTGGACCACCGAAGAAGCCTCTCTTGAAGATTCGAACAGTATCCACCCAAAATCGCATGAATTGTGAACTGGGGCGAGTCTCTGGTCGGCGTAAGAAAAGAGCCAACAAACGAGCGTATATTCCAATGTGAAGACTTCCCACGGATCCAAACCCATCGACATAGGTCGCGTTGGTACACACAATGCTTGGATCATGGACAGGGAAGCACTGGAGATACATATTAGGGCTGGAATAGCCATCAGGGAAGAGATCTTTAGGCAAGAAGTCCATGGATGGGCGATGATAACCAGAAGCAAGCACAATAATATCTGCATTGATAAATTTCTTCTCACCTTCTTCACCTTTGCGCTGGCTACGCAAGCGGTAGTTCCACTCCAAGCCATCCGATTTAACACTTGTCACTTCACCACGGTGATAGTCTGCAGAGCCTTGACGAACAAGACGGAAAAATGCGTTGTTAACCACAGGCGTAGAGCTGTACAAGGGGAAAGTGGGCGTCATCTTTTCCTCCAAGTCACGATAGTGCAGACGACGGATCAATTGTTCGGGAACCAGTGTGGTGAGAGTCTTGAAAATGTAAGGGAACATGCTGAGGCATGAATCCAGAATGACGTTGCGCGGGATAAACCACTTGTCTGAGCGAGCAAGAATCGTGGCTTTCTTGGCACCCTTAGCCACAGCTGTCTCGGCAACTTCGACTCCACTTGCAGCGCCGCCGATCACAACAACAGACTTACCAGTATAGTCCAAATCGTCAAGTTCGCAAGAGTGGATGATCTTGCCCTTGAACTGATCCTGGTTCGGCAAAGAGATGATGCGCGGCTTTCCACATGTGCCAATCGTTACAACGAGACCGTCGAATACTTCAGACTTATTTCCATTAACGATCCAGCGGGAGGGACCACCAATTTTGCTGTCTTGAGATGACGATGAGGAATGACGCTCAATCTTGGTTACGCGCGTGTTGAAACGGATGCACTTGTCAAGGCCGTATGTCGTCAAAACCTTGTGCTGCTGGGCGAGGATTTCGTCACGGAACGGGTAAAACGAACGATAGAATGCAAGCGGATGGAAGCGATAGAAAAGAGAGTTGATTTGTAAATTGCTGGTCGAATTCACTCTTCGCCAGATGCCACCAATGTCAGGGGATTCGTCAAAGATTGTAACTTCAAACCCATGGCTCCGTAGGTGAGCTGCAGTAGAGATACCAGTGATACCTGCACCTATGACTGCCACGTGTCCGATTCGAGGCGAGTCTTTTGTGGGGGGGAGCGGCGAGAAGAAGACATTGATGAACAGTTGTATAAATTCATACAGGTAGAGGATAATACCCTCCAGTATCTTGAAAAGACACTTGATCATGGTAGACACTATTCAAGTAGTAGTACCGCGTCAAGAAAGGATCTCCAATTTATACATTTCTTGAACCTTTGATGTGACGCCGTGTTCGCAAACTAACATACAATTTCGGATGAGGCCGAGCCTAATGCGGTCACGATTATGTAATGAATCGTGCAAGGGCCACTTAGGACCACAAAGTCAACCTGGATCCGTCGTCATGTTCTTACGGTTCCTAGGAGCTGCTGTGGCACAGCAAATTGACAGAGACTTGATGTCCCCTGCGGGGGGCTTCAGTATAGACCAGCTGATGGAACTGGCAGGTTTGTCTTGTGCAGAGGCCGTATATCGAAGTTATCCTCCTCATGCAGGCTATCGGCGTGTGCTTGTGGCATGTGGCCCCGGCAATCAAGGCGGCGATGGCCTTGTAGCTGCACGTCATCTGAAGCATTTTGGATATACTCCGGTTATCTGGTATCCAAAAAGAAAAGATGCACCGCTGTTTCATGGACTCGTTCAGCAGCTTCAAAATCTAAACATTGAGTTTTCGGAGGTAGACCAACTCCCAGGCACTCTTTTGCAGGATTCGCAAGTTGTGCTCGATGCTATATTCGGGTTCTCTTTCCACGGGGAACCTCGTGAGCCATTCCGATCTGCCTTGGAGCATTTAGTTCAGGCGCAGCGAAATCCAAGCACCAAGGTGCCTGTGGTAAGTGTCGACATCCCGTCGTCGTGGAATGTGGATGCTGGGCCACAGGAGTCTGAGTTGGCCAAGTCATTTATGCCAGATGTATTGATTTCGCTCACTGCACCAAAAAGTGGTGCAAGATTTTTCTCAGGTGCCAAACACTGGCTCGGCGGGCGCTTTGTAGATTCCGCGTTGGATGCTAAGTACGATCTTCGCCTTCCTTCTTATCCCGCAACATCCCAAGTCGTTGACATTACAGGGGCGCGTCCTATAGAGTAGCTGAAAAGTGCCTTTTCAACAATACTCATATAAGCCACTCTATCCTAACAAGTTCGTCGAACTGTTTCCTTGTTCCATGTGCAGGTGTGTCCCATCTACCAGTCACCAAGCACTTAGCCATTCAACATGGAATGTGTCATTTCGCTTCTTGTGCATCTAAACCAAAGGATCAGGCGCATGCGTGTTAGAATATGAAGAGCTGAAATGATTGAAATTTATAACTTTTCGAGTTTATTTGCCTTGCAAGTTAGGTTGTTGTTGGATTTAACATATCATCTCGTACCCGTTTCGGCGTCGATCTTGTTCTCGGCTGCTTGCGGAGTCGACGATGGTTCCGGCATCATCGACACCATAGAATAAGCATCTCCATCTTGATCCAATTCGAATTTGTTTAAAGATGGAAGATGCAGAATATTAGCTTCCCGCTCCATTTGCGTTTCAGTTTTTGGGTCAAACACATCTCCATACACTGAGTCGATGTCAATAACCGGTAGAGGGTCAGCATTTGTATCGAACGTATCGGATGAGTCGAGAGAACTGCTTGAACGCGAGCTTTTCAGCGGGAGCACCGGCTCCTGTTCCAATTCTAGTGAATTGTTTGTTTTGCTTGAGACCACGGGACCGTCATAGAATTCTTTGACCCGGTGAATGAGCTCAGAATCCACAACGGGCTTTTCCAGGGGCTTATGGAGATACACATTACCGAACTGACGGGCGAGATGCTCACGGTCTGATCCATACACTTGAACTTGGAAGTGTGCGAGGTCCATGGGAGAAGGGTTGTGCCACAGGAATAGCGGTTCTAGCTTGGCATGACAATACCAGCCAAACAATCCAATAAGAATGATCGGTGGAATGCAAACCACCGCCTTAACCCAATTTTGGAGTAGACCAATAGCAATCGCCACAATCACTTCCATAGTCGCTAACATGGCAAGAAGACATTTCACAACAGCGCTCCATAACCGTCCCCCGGATTCAGATTTTGTCACGTAGACATAGTAGAGCTGATTTTTGTACACGAAGAGCGCCATCCAGCACACACCTGCAGCCACAGCAGTAACAAAAGGTGCCAATGGTGCATAAATCAAGCCAATTGCGATTAAGAACAGCATCTCGGCATAGATGACCCAGTACGAAAAGTGAGGTGCTTTTGTATAGTTGTGAATGCGCCGTGGGTTGTATTTGAATAGATATCGATGGATCATCAAGAACGAAAGACGACGCACTTGCGCAAGCTCGAAGAGTAGTAAATATCCCTTTAGGACGATCCATGTGACCCAGTATGCAGACAAAAACTGAAAGCGTTTCGAGACCTGGTCAAGGATTTCTTTCGAGATCTGCGAAAATGCCGATGAAACAGACAATTTATTATGCATCGCGGAGAGGATCATGATGATCAAGTCTAGGATCACACTGATCAATGAGAAGATGATGAGTTGTGTGGCCATGAGAAATGTAAAGTACTGGCTCGTCAGAGACAGATCACGCGACTGCCGTGTTCGGACGCCTCGATACATTGCGATACGGCGCATCATCATTGGAAGGAGCAGCGAGAAAGCAAAAGTAATAAGAGGTGGGAGCACACCCGTGAATATAGCAAATGAAACAGAATGATATGTCTGCCACGTCTCCAAGTTTGCTGAAATGCGTGAAAATGCACTCAAATTTGAAATAATCGACACGGTCAACAAGGGGAAAACGTTGGCGACGAAAAGCAAGAAGAGCAAGAAACGAGCGAAATGGCGCGATCGCTTGCGCGACGCAGGGCTTTTGATAAGATTCGTCCAAAGTATGTCGTTTGGTGAAGAGGCCAATCGAATTTTCACATTACGCGGCTGCTTTTTTGAAAAGTGCTTTGCAGTCGCGTGTGCGTACATGGGAGCAGCGAGCGATGCAAATCCATACGACTGGGGCGCATAGTCGGTCTGATCGGAGCGTGCGAGATAAATCTTTTCATTTATGGCATCGAGCTCTCTGGAATAATGGTCGATTGCGTCCACTCTGTGACCGAAATACCATGAGTTCAGCCGCACGGTGGGACGTTTGCATGTCTTGCTTCGTAATGCTCTGTCCAGATAGTACTCGAGTTCGTAAACAGTCTGTTTTTGAGTCTCCAGCAACTGAGGCAAATTGTCGATGCCATGGCCTAGCTGAACTTCACATAAAGGGTATACGATGCCAGCAGATGTAAGTGTATCGCGAAGGGACGCGTCGTCTACAATGTCAGGGGCAAGGTCCGTAGCCATAAGAGCACGAGAATAATAACACGTTTGGTATTTAACAGAGGAAAAATATGCTTGTCGAAGTGCGATGACTTTTTTGTATGCAAAATACACCATGCATAATGCAGCAACAGTGACCAGGTAACTAAGAATCACATGTGCCCATAGCCGCGGACCATGGACATTACCCATCGTAAAATACATAAAAGTATCATGAAAACCATTTGATCCTTGTGAGTCATTTTTTGATGCATCATTTTGTTCATTATTTTTGTAAGTTACATCGATAGGGACGAGGATCAGGCACAACGGGGCAGCAATAGCCGTGAGCAACCAAGCTGCCAGCTTCAGGAACACAAGAAAAACCATGGCATCTGTACCGGCCATTCGTACAATGTCCGATTCACGAAGTCGAACAATCGTTTTGAAAAACCCAACATGCGATGATTTCTGCATGTATGAGCGTCCAATTACACACAGACTCACCATAGTAATCAATGCATTGCTGGAAATCGCATAGGACTTGGGCGCATATAATATCTAAGTCATAAGCAGGATTACGCTCCATTCAAAAACGTACCTTGTTGTGTCGTCGGCAGATAAGGAATACCACGATGGTTGCTAGACCCGCAGCGAACGCTATTCCAACAAAGATGCCTATCGCAGACAAAGTGAGGTGACTTGACTGCCATGGTAAGCCCACGTAATCGTACGTACGAAGCTATTTGTGAGGTCATGTAAGATCTGATTCGCGGTCCCGTCATTTTGGTCAGACTCCGGGGAGGGAGGCGCCATGATGGCGCTGTTGACGCTCGTTATAAGAACGAACTAGTGCCAATCCATCTGCAAACATTCGTGTGCAGCCTCCACCAGTGGCAGTGCGCGCAAGTGTATTCTTTCCATGACACGGGGCGATAATGGTGTGTGGAGGTGGTGGACATTTGTGCGTCTAGTACAATGGACACAACCCAAATGTGAGTTGTGTCACCAGACGGACGATGTACTCGTGCTAGAGACTCGAGAAGTGATGGTCGAACGCAGTGTCGATCAAACATGAGCGTGTAACAGCCAGAACGCTATGGGGGAGGGGGGAAGGAAGGCTGGTTCAGCGTGTGTTGATAAGCTTAGAGACAAAGGAACAGGACTCGTCTGCTTCATGTCTACGATCGGCAAGCCAAGTACTTGTGCATTGGCGGGTAGGTCAAGTTCTGTGCTCGGATGCAAGCGGTATTAGATGCGTCTGATGCTCTCCTACAAAGAAGCGTGTGGCTACAACGCTCTTAGCATGTTCAAGACTATGTAATCGAAACAGTACTTTAGAAAAATAGTCTGGCGTCAGATGGCAAGAAGCAGCCTACTTTCGCAGGCCCTTTTACACACGCCAAGGCCTAATGTGGGAGGACGCAGATATTTACGCGAGACGCAGTGTCCTATATCCACTTCTCCATGTGGAGGTGTTCTTTCTCGCACACCCGCGAAGCGAGACATGAGGCATGACGAAACGAACCAACGAGAAGTGGCGTTGAAAACCAATCGCCCGAACCGATTGTCCCACTGCCTCTAGTGTTGAGACTAATCGATACGACGACAGCTAAGCCGGGTCCTGCAGCACAACCAAGGAAAATTACAGTAGAGTCTCATCCTTGGCACGTCGTGCAAGTTGTGCTTACGAATTAGGCTTGCTGCATCTATATCACAGAACACGAACGCTTCTAGCTCCATCTGCATCTGCAGTTGGGTGTGTGTTGACGGTGCTGGTGTGATAGACCCTCTTTTGTGTATATACACATATATACACGTTCAGAAACACGGACGGACGCACACGAACTAACTTTCATACCAATATGTCGTCTGCGAGAAGAAATCAGCCCATTGCAGACAAGCGCGCCGCTGCATTTGAAGATATATTTGGTCCCAGAACACATGCTGTGACGAGTGAGAGGAGTGCGTCATCGCACGCTCCAGCCCGTCAGTCTTCATTTTCTCATGTGCCTGCTCATCCAGCCACCAGCGGGTCTGTGTATGGACCAAATGTGCATCGTGCGTACATGCATCCATCTTCCTCGTCCTTTGTGAGTGGGAGCGGCATACCTGATCACTATCGAGCAAAGATGCCTCCATCAATTTCATCTGCCAATCCGCCATCGGAAATGGCGCGTCATATAAACCCGGCCAATATCGCTTCTACTTCCACTATGCCGACCAGCATGCACCGAAACATGTCCACTTCCATGGCGCCTTATGCAGCATCGGGGTCTTTGCATCACAGCAATGGAGGCACACCTGTTCTAGCATCCAAACAAAATGGATTCGTTCCTGTTACGGATTCGCCCATGTCTTTAGCCTCCAGCTTTGGTAACGTATCGCTTGATTCTACAACAAAACCAGGTCCATGGACATCTCGAACGATGCCCCCTGGCACAACGGTGTCAGGCACATACCCCTTGGGCACTGATGCGACGTCTGGAAAGCCAGCTCCTCCCCGCTATGTGCCGCGGGCATCCATGGAAAGCATGGATTCCCTTGATGAGCCCTTTGGTGAAGCTACTATGATTAGGAGAAACGGCTCGCGTGTGATGCGCTCAAATGAGCTACGTTCTGTGCAAAGTGTTGCTGGACTTGGCCGTCAATACACATCGTATGCAACGCCCGCTCAAGCTATAGATCCAGCACATCATTCCCAACCTTCATCGCCAGTGCGACAGATCGCATCTCCTCGCTCGAGCGTCCAGCTCTCTCGTGACAACTCACGCAGCTCCAACACAATGGGTGTCTGCATGAGAACCGCGATGCTTCTTGGTCGCTGTGAAGTGCGTGTGAACCCAGCCATACTCTCAAGTGTTGCTCGCGCATTCGAAGCTTTGATTGTGCCATTGTTACGTCCGAGCCATGCTCATCCTCACATCCTGGTCTTTGATGGGAAGGAGGCCATCGATAAGCTCCAGGAAATTTGTCGCATTGATGACAGAAATCTTGCTTTGCTTTTGGGACGTGCACTTGAAGCACAAGACTTTCTGCACGGTGCCTCGTCTTCTAGCCGCTTGCGCGACTCGGAGCAGGAAATGTACCTGCTGACAAATGAACCAAGTGTTCCATGGAAGTCTTCGCCGGCATCATCCCGACAGAATTCGTTTAGTTCTGGCTACGGTTATGGTCGCCCCTCATTCGGCGCATATGAGGCAGAACTCGCCCCATCATGGCATGATTGCTCGGCGATTGATGATACCAACGACACCATGTCTGTCACGTCATCGAAAAAGGGTTACCCAACTGGGGTGTTTACGCTATTAACCGGCTGCTACAGCCCGACATGTTCAAAGGGGAACCACTGCTACAGCATAACGTGCCCTTACTTACTTCAGAAGCATTCACAACTTGTGGTGCATCCTTCCCTGCAGCATTCTGACAGTCATGAGAGCCTTGTGGATATTACGTCGCAGCTTTGGGCAGAATCCGTGTCGAAAGAAGTGTACGAAAGTGTGTCGGAGCGTGAGCGGAAGCGCCAGGAGGTCATTTTTGAAATCATTTCAACGGAGCGGGCATATGTCCAGGATCTTGAGTACTTGCGTGATATATGGATGCAGCCATTGAGTACACAGCATGTTCTTCCAGACTCGCGGCGCGCAGAGTTTGTCCAGAAAGTATTTCGCAACCTACTAGACATTTTGGCGATCAATTCCCGCCTTGCGGACATGCTCACCCGTCGACAGCGGCACAGGTCCGTTGTCGAGTACATTGGTGACATCTTCGCTGAGCTTGTGCCGCACTTCGAACCTTATGTATATTACGGAGCGAATCAGGCTGCTGCGAAGCTACGGCTTGAAGATGAACGCGCTATCAACCCCGTGTTTGCTATGTTTGTTGAAGATACGGAGCGCAAAGCGATTTCTCGCAAGCTACAGGTCAATGGTTTCTTAACCAAGCCGACAGCTCGTCTCTCACGATACCCGCTTCTTTTCGAGCAGATGCTAAAGTACACATCGGACGACAACATGGACAAGATCTTGCTTCCGAAAGTGATTCGCCAAATCCAGCACTTTTTAAGCTTGACAAACGACGAAACCGGAAAGAGTGAGAACCGGATCCAACTGGGATTTTTGAGCCAGCAACTGCAGTTCAAGCCGAATGAGATGGTCGATCTCAAGCTTGGCGAAGTCGGCCGTGAACTCGTGTTCAAGAATGCCCTGAAAAAGCGCGGCACTCAGTCGGACAGCTCGGAAATCCAAGTCTATCTCTTTGACCATGCCTTGTTGATGGTCAAGATCAAGATCATTCACAAGAATGAAGTGTTCAAGGTTTATCGGCGACCCATTCCTCTCGAGTTCTTGCAAGTCACCATTTACGAGGATACTCCTACACCCAAGGGTACTCGTACTCGCTGGGTGTACTCGCGTTCTTCGATTGGGAATCGCACGTCGATTGGGCCAAGTTTAGGTCAGACGCCCATGCGTCAAGACAACAAGACTGGCTACGCCATCACGTTCACGTATCTTGGCAAGCTCGGCTACTCACTCACCCTATGGGCCAGCACGTTGGCTACGCGCAACAAATGGCTTGAGCACATTGAAACGCGGCAGCAGATCGTTCGGAACCGAAGCTGTGTGTTTGATCTAGTGCCAGCGTCTCCTTTCATGGTCGAGCAAGCAACAAATCAGATTACGTGTGCCGTTCCGTTCGACTTCGGACACCAGGTCTTTTTCAGCAGGAAAGATGGCATCTATCTGCTGGATTTGCGTGACCGGAGCTGCGCGCCGTCACTCATTCTACCGCTGACAGGAGTGACGCAGATGGACGTGCTAGAAGAATATCAGATCTTGATTGTGCTGGCTGAGCAGGTCATGTACACTTTTACGCTCGATGCTCTCGATGCCGCAGATCCAATTATGTCGATGAAACAAGGGCGACGTATCGCAAGTCATACTTCATTTTTCCGTGCAGGCATTTGCTTAGGGCGCACGCTTGTTTGCGTCGTCAAATCGGGACCGGCATCTTCGACGATCAAGACACTTGAGCCAATCGACTTTCATTTGCGAGTGAAAAAGCAGCCACCGTTTAGGAAGGCGCTTCAAGGCGGACAGGATACGCTGCGTGTTTTCAAGGAATTCTACATCCCCACAGAGTCAAGCTCCATTCACTTCCTAAAGTCAAAGTTGTGCGTCGGTACTGCGAAGGGCTTCGAGATTGTTGATCTTGAAACTCTCGACACTCAAGGACTGCTTGATCCCGCTGATTTGTCACTAGACTTTGTCCAACGGCAAGAAAATCTCAAGCCCATTGCGATTTTCCGTATTGATGGAGAGTTTCTCCTGTGTTACAATGAATTTGCCTTCTACGTAAACAAGAATGGCTGGCGGGCCAAAGGTCAGTGGCTCATCAACTGGGAAGGCAATCCAACATCCTTCGCTCTTCACTATCCTTACGTCCTGGCGTTTGACCCGCAGTTTATCGAGGTGCGCAGTGTGGAGACAGGTGCCTTGCACCAGGTCATCACCGGCTACAATGTGCGCTGCCTCTTTGCCGACTCAGCTGCATCGTCCCTTGCCACGTCCCGTATACATCATGCCCGCACGCAAAAATTTGGCATGCCCACCATGTCACGAACACATCCTGTTTACGCACCGTCAGCTATGAATGCCCCAGCTTATGCCGCGACTTCTGTTTCCATGGCTGCTGATACTAGCGGCTCCCTATACACAAGCTCAACACCACCCTATATTCAATCTCGAACTGGACCATATGGATACTCAGCTTCTCCATCTGGCAGTCCATATGCATCACCCGCCATGTCTACTTCATCATTTTCTTTCAATCCATCCATGTCTTCGTTAGGTTTGGGAACTCCCGCTACGGCAAGTTCTACTTCATTGCATACTCCATTCCTAGAATCCTTATTATCCAGTCGCAACGAAATTCTCATGGCTGGTGATTCTTCTGCTTTCTTGATCAAGCCACATTCCGCCACGTAGTCTATATGTAAAAACGAACGAGGGTCGAGCGTTCTATACCTGTTGTTTCCTCGGTTTTCTGATCTACTTTGTTCGAACTTTGACGCGTGTCCTTTAAAGCAATTGGCTGACATCTCATTTCGTTGTTGGCCTTTGCGCGCATTGCGATTTCCTCGCCTATACCCTCTCTAAAAAAAATCCCGCACGTGACACTAACTGCGAGAAAGAATGAAATTTTGTCGTCAATTGAATGTTTCGTTGCAATTGAACGACAGGCTACACGATGGGACGTCGTGCAAAGAACAAACAACCCGCACCAGCACCACTTCCAGATCCACAGCAGCCACAGAAAAAGCAGCTGGGTAAGAGGAAGCACGGGAAGGATTTAAAGAACGGTAAAGAAGCCGCGTCAATAGTTGAGTCAAAGGCGACGCGCGAGACAAGTGCGCCCATGACATCAACTAAGCGGATGGAGAGTGAATCAAACCTTCTAGCCAAAAAGCAAAGAATCCAAGAAGTCAAAAAACAACAGAGAAACCGTACAAGTGAGCCCGCTTATGAGGGCAAAGATAAAAATAAGCTAGCAACCCATGATGAGTCAGATAAAGACGATGTCGACTATGAGGAAGGGATGTTGGAAGACGAAGAAAAAGGGAAAGGTTCTGTGGCAGGCGAGAGGGAGCTTCGTCGCGGAGTCCAATCTAAGTCAGGACAAAGCCGTGGTGGTGAAATCAGTGCGGACCAAGTGCTGGAATCACTGGGCTTGCCCAAGAACAAGAAACTCACTGAGCGGCAAAAGAAAAAAGTACTAGCCGAAGTTGAGCGTCTCGAACTTCTTTTAAAGAGCTCAGGGTATTCGGTTGATGAATCTGAAGACGACGGCGGTGAAGCACATGATCGTGAACTCGGAGTTGGAAATGTCGAGCACGAAATTGACGAGGACTCTGGTACCGAAGACGACGACGACGTCGAGGGGTTGGATGGTGGAAAAGATGTAGGTGATGAAGTCGATGCAGACGAAGGTGGTGACGATGACGATTCTGGTGATGCTATTGAAGACGACTTCTCCGGCATCGTGGATATGGATGATGATGACGAGGTCGAGGATGAAGTTGATGTGGGGGATGATGATGTGGATCTAGAAGGCATTGACGAAGACGACGCTGATGACATCGAGGGGCATGGAGCCGAAGAAGAGGACAAATTCGACGAGGAAGAAGATGCTGGTGATGATGGGGAACAGGTGGCATCGAATTTCCTTCTTCCTACCGTTGAGGAAGAAGAGGAAGAAAAGCGCGCACCTCTCGACTTGCAGCTTGTTCACATGCGCATTCAAGAGGTCGTTAATATTCTCTCGAATCTGCAAACCTTGAGCGAGCCGGGCAAGTCGCGTGCGGATTATATGGATCGACTTTCCAAAGACGTGCAAACATATTACGGATACAATGAGTTTTTGACGGACATGTTCCTCGAGTTATTTTCTCCTGATGAGGCCATTGCATTCTTCGAGGCTAATGAAGTCCCTCGGCCTGTCACAATTCGTACCAATACACTGCGGACACGCCGTCGTGATCTGGCGCAGAAACTCATCAATCGCGGCGTTAGCCTCGAGCCCGTGGGACCATGGAGCAAAGTTGGGTTGCAGGTGTTTGAAAGTTCCGTTCCTATCGGTGCGACGCCCGAATACCTTGTTGGTGAGTATATGCTCCAGGCTGTGTCTTCCTTCTTGCCATGCATGGCGCTCGCACCGCAGCCGCACGAGCGAATTCTTGATATGGCAAGTGCGCCTGGAGGTAAAGTAACATATTTGTCGGCGCTCATGCAGAATACGGGCTGCGTATTTGCAAATGATAGCAACAAAGCACGTATTAAGAGTTTGACGGCCAATATTCATCGCATGGGTTGCCGAAACGTCGTCGTGTGCAATTACGATGGCCGACAGTTCCCGAAAGTCATTGGCGGTTTCGACCGAGTCATGCTTGACTCACCATGCTCTGGCACGGGCGTCATTAGCAAGGATGCCAGTGTCAAGACAAACAAGGTGTGTTGATATGCGCGCGCTCGTGATTGTGCACTAACGCTTGTTTAGACGAAACGCGACTTTATCCTGCTGTCACAGCTGCAAAAACAGCTCATCCTTTGCGCGATTGACAGTGTGAACCCGAGATCTGAGACAGGTGGCTATGTCGTGTACAGTACTTGCTCTGTCATGGTGGAAGAGAATGAGGAAGTGGTCGAGTATGCATTGCGTAAGCGTCCAAACGTGCGCATTGTACCTACGGGCATCGATTTTGGTCGCGACGGTCTCAAGTGTTTCCGCGGAAAGAAGTTCGATGAGCGTATGACGTTTTGCCGACGCATCTTTGTACGTATCTTTCGCACGGCTTGTTTCCGCACATTCGTACATGACTTTACTAACACATGTCTAGCCGCATGTGCACAATATGGATGGTTTCTTCGTTTGCAAGCTTAAAATTGACCCTGTGAATAAGGGCGAGAAACGACGACTCGAGGCGGAAGCTGTGGCCGTGGATCAAGCGGCTGAGTCGAAAGAACCACCGTTGCGTATGCCTACATCATCCGCAAAGTCAAACGTAGAGCCTGAGACGTCGGTCTTTGATGCAGAAGAAGACGATGCCATTATGCAACGATCGCGTGAGCGAATGGCGAAGAAGCGTCGTGCGTGACCACTTTTTATACACGCAACCGTATATGCCCATTCTTAGCATCTTGAATATAATTATCCATAGTGAATGTCGCTTAATGAAACGTCGTCAGCAGCCCGACGTGGGCCGGAACTTCAACACTCACACTTCTTTCGCTATCTACCTACCATGTCGAATCGAAACGCTGTACCATTCGGTTGGCATCTTCAGCGTCCATTTGGGCACGCTTCCGCTTGAAGAAGATTGGACAATCCTGGTTCGAGCAAAGCACATCATGTGCCAGGGAGCCTTGGCACCGTTGACAGCAGGTCCATAATCGACTAAATTCCACCTCCGCCTCGGACGCTCGCTGAACCTTCTCAAAGTACAGTTCTGTCTCGCGTGGTTTGCAATTCGTGCATACAGCTGCTTTTTGATCTTTCAGAGGTGTGCGGCATCCTAAGCATTGAACCGTTTTGACCGCAAACTTCATAAGTGCACCTACATTCGACGTCGCCACCTGCAGCACCCGCGTGTGCTCGCCACTTAGCAGGCTACTTGCGCGAGCGCCGAGAATCGGCTCAAAGATACGCAGCAACGGCTTCGACAGCTGATTTTCCAAATAGTAGCGTGTGTCGATGGGGATGTTGTGTTCAAGTGCATACAAGGGATCCTCTGATTTTTCGTATGCAGCACTACCTTTGCTCCCTTTTACGATGACGTATGCGACTCGATCGCCCAGTGCCGGCGCTGAGCCTGGGTCTCGTTTTCGCATCCGCTCTGCCAATTCCACATGCGCTTGCTTCGCAGCATAGTCAGCCTTTGCAAGTGCCTTGGATATCACGAGCTGTGACATGTCAATTTTGTTTTGCAAAAGATCCGAGATCACTTGCTTGGTATAATCTTCCGCGCCTCGCACATCCCGGTCAATGAGCATCTTGCGCAGGCATGTCTCAATCACAGTTCGTACCAATCGACAGTTGTCTCTCCTTACGGTTTCAATGCCTTTCGTGTCCATCTTATCGTAATGTTCAGGCCGTGTCCAGTACAGACCTGCGTATCGTTTCTTATTGATCAACAGGTAAGGGAAATAGATCTTCTCGAACTCGAGTCGGATCGGCTTTACGAACGATTTCGACACAAACTCTGCAGCCTCTGCACCAAGCTGCATGGCCTTTTCTAGCTCCGAAACGCCAAATTTTACCATCACAGAGTCCGTATCACCGTAGATAACAACAGCATCATGCTCGTACCCATTTTTGACCGTGTAGTGTTTCTCCACTTGGCGCTTTGTCTCTTCGATCATTTGTCGTCCATAAGCCGTGACACTCATAGAAATCTCCAAGCAAGGCAAACGCCCTACTGTGGCACCCGTAAAGCCATACACAGAGTTCGCACTAACTTTGAGTGCTAGCTGACGGCCGTCAAGCACAGCTCGACGAAGCGGGTCTGTCTCGTTCTTGAGATCCGATTTGGCCGCTTTCCGCGCTGCAAGCAAAGCCTCGAGTACATCTGGCAGGAGACCTTTCCGTACAGTCTTGCACACAAAGTAGTTGTTATTTGGCGTTACAACGTAGTCCTTGTCTTCAACCAGCTTGAGCCGGTCAATCGTGTGTTTGTCGACAAGCGTCGTGTAACACAGGTTGTGTGCCATCATAATGGAGGGGTACAAGGATGCAAAATCTAGCGTAGCCACAGGCTTATCGTAGTAGCCTTGCTTCGGATCTAGCACTGTCGCGCCTTCGTATTGTTCGTCACCGCCTTCACCCTTGTATGCGGGAATCAAATATCCGTCCTCGCGCGCTTTCCGGAATAGCTGAGATATGACCTTGATCTGCTGGCCACGGCTCAGTAGGTAGTTGAACGGTACACCTGTGACACGCGCCATTTCTGTGTAATTAATCAAGCACATAAGCTTGTCCATGAGCCTTTGTGGAAGATACGCATCTTTCAGGCAGTATACAGCTAGACGGCGGCGCGCTTCTGGCCCCGAATTCTGCAGCTCTGTAATAAGCGAGTGATGCACATCTTCTTTTTGCTCCTCTGCAATGTCAGCGCCTCTCACCACGCACTTAGGAATTCGAATGACACAGAATTCAGCGAATAACTGCGCAGTTTGTAGTCGCGCTGCATCACTTGTAGCATATCCAGCTGAATGCGCCCCTGGAGCTCCGTATGTTTCGAGTCTCGCGTTCCGTACGCCTTTGATGAAAAGTGCGTATCCTTCGCCTCACTTCGTGCATCTGTCGATGTAAGCAGGTTTAGAGAGTGGCAAAAAATGTGCCACATATGACATACTTTTCTCACGGCCCAGGAACGGAAACGTCGTCACCTTGAGTGCTTTCGCACGGTCTAGCAGATATGGGAAATCAAAGTTTGATATATTGTATCCAATCACCACATCTGGGTCCACACGCTGCACAAAGTCGGACCATGCTTCGAGCAGCTGGACTTCATTTTCGAATGACATGACATGACACCCGACAATGTGCGAGCAAGTGCCTAACGTAAAGATGTTTTTCACAAATGGTGTCGACTCGCCATGCCGCGTGACCATGTTTGCGATCTGAATCACTGGGTCCACGTTCGGGTCGGGAAACACTCCTTTCCGGCCAGCACACTCAATATCGAAACTGAGCGTCCTTAGCGGTGCCATTCTCAGCCATTCTCCATGTGGTGCATGTGAACGGATCGCGCTTGGGCTGCAATCCAGTTCAATCTGGCATCGTGATATACATTCATTTGGTGAACGCAGTGTATATTGGTTGGCTTGAATTTCAATCCAGTTCATGCCTACAATCTAGACTGTCAGAGCCGCTTCGTTAACGTACATTGTGATCAATCATAAATCGCAGCGTGTATGCAATGTTGTCAAACGACACACACGTCTCACCTGTGACAAAAAGATCCCGAAAAGCAATTTCTCCACGCTCAAATGCGCCCCGAATACGTGGAAGCGAACGCAGATCTGACGCTGTGATCTTCAAAAATGCGATATTCTCGGGACCAGTATACTGCATCAAGTTCTTCTTGCTTTCGAGGCTGACCTCTGCAACGCATTGCCCGCCAAAAGTCGTATTCAAATAGTTTCTCAGGTCAGGGCACGCCGACATTGTAAATCCACGCGGCGCATGAACATAAAAATATGGGAGGAATCCGTGAACATGTACAAGAACAGGGTTCCCTTCCTAAAAAAGTTCGTCAGTCAAGATGTACTTCGTGTGTTTGCACGCACATTCGTAGAACCGTACACCCGGATCTCTGGTGGTGAATGCGGCATTTGATATTCTTCCACATCAATTTGCTGGAACACTGGTCATTAGCAGACAAGCACGTACGAATAGAGTCAGATTTCGTATCAAATTCTGGTACGCTTGGGCGTTCCCATGTTATTGTAGGATCCACTATAAAGACAGCGTTAGTAGACGAAGGGTCTTAATTTGTACGCACAGAGCCTGGCATCTTGCTCCGCTTCAAGAATTGCTAGCGTGTTGGTAAAAGATCCAGGATTTTCATCCAATTTCCGCTTCTTGTTCGGTCTGAATGAGCCAAAATTCTTTCTATGCGTTCATCATACATACTCATTCGCTGGCATGCTGTCTAGCGAAATGTGTCAGAACAAGATCAACTATTGACAACGACGCGTCACGCGCTTCGACATCACAAACGCGTTGGGCGCTAAGTTGAATAAAGCCACGTGGCCATGTTCGAACAGGCCGCGCAATATGTCCGCTGGTTTGACGACGTTGTCAGGCCTCACCATTGCCACATAGACATTTGCCACTCGGGCTACGTCGATGATCCCTGCTCGACAGTCCATCCGGCATGTTTGGGGCACTGCTGTAGGTGCGCGGATCAAAAAGCATGCACCTTCAGCTGCCCAGAATTATGGTATTGCGGCAATGCAACGTTCCGCACGAATTATGACCCCGGCGGCCCATATCAACACAAGTACCGGATGCATGATGCCCCGGAGCAAAAACAACAACATGCCACGCATGGTAGTGGTTCAGGCTGAAGAAAAAGATGAATATGATACGAAAAAGCGCTCATCCGGTTCGGACAATGCAAACCAATCCAGCTCAAAGCTGTCGGAACGTGATTCCGATCATAATCCCAAGGAAAGCGGCGACGATTCACTTGAGAATGGTCGCGGAAATGGTAGCAATGGTGGAGAGAGCGGTAGATCTGGTTCGTTTGGAGACAATTCAGACGACTCAGGAGATCATGACGATGATGGGAAAAACGATCGTGGCTCTCTCATTATGTCTCGAAACACTGTGCCTAGTATCTATCCACAGGTTTTGGCTCTCCCTATCACGCGTCGTCCATTATTTCCTGGATTTTACAAAGCTGTGGTGATAAAAAATCCTCATGTGTGTGCGGCTATTAAGGAGGCCATGAAGCGTGGCCAGCCGTATGTGGGCGCATTTCTTCTCAAGGACGAGGAGGAAGACTCGGATGTGATTCCTAGCTTGGATCGTGTTCATCGGGTTGGCGTCTTTGCCCAAATCACTAGCATTTTCCCAGCTCACAGCGGATCCAAGGTAGATGACTCAGATGATGGCATCACCGCTGTCTTGTACCCACATCGGCGGATTATTATTGATGAGCTGATCACTCCCATGCCCAAAGAACATGTAGGGGATGAGCGTACAGATTCATCACCTATTGTCGAAGAGGTTTCTGGAATGCCCGAATCAAATACTAATGCGTCTGTCAAGCAAAGCATGGGGTCTGACAACGAGCCGAGGGAATTAGAGCCGAAGTCACATTCCTCATTTGATGAATCTCCCCAGTCCACTGAAATCCCTTCACACAATCCTCCATTCCAAACTGCTTTCCTGCACCGATATGAAGTCTCGCTTGTGAATGTTACCAACCTTGAGATGGAACCATATGATCGAAAACCCAATCAATACATTCGAGCCATCATGTCTGAGCTGATCAGCGTGTTTAAAGACATTGCGAACTTGAATCCACTATTTCGCGACCAGATTGCAAACTTTAGCATTTCTCAAGGTGCAGGCAATGTGTTTGAAGAGCCTGAGAAACTCGCCGACTTTGCTGCAGCTGTCTCGAGCAGTGAAGTAGACGAGCTTCAAGGTGTGTTAGAGTCGATGAATGTGGAAGACCGCTTGCAGAAAGCACTTCTCGTACTCAAGAAGGAGCTTGTCAATGCACAATTGCAAAGCAAAATCAGCAAGGACGTCGAAAGCAAAATTCAAAAACGCCAGCGTGAATACTACTTGATGGAACAGCTCAAGGGCATTAAAAAGGAGCTTGGACTCGAGTCGGATGGGAAAGACAAGCTTATTGAAAAATTCAAGGAGAAAGCTACAAAATTGAACATGCCAGAGTCCGTTCGTAAGGTGTTTGACGAGGAAATCGCCAAGCTTCAGACGCTCGAACAAGCCGCGAGTGAGTTTAACGTAACGCGTGGCTACCTGGAATGGCTCACGAGCATTCCATGGGGCGTGTATTCTCCAGACAATTACGCGATTAAACGTGCGAGTGGTGTGCTGGATGAAGACCATTTTGGGCTTAACGATGTTAAGGATAGGATCCTGGAGTTTCTCGCGATCGGCAAGCTTCGTGGTACCGTGCAGGGGAAAATTATCTGCCTGGTCGGTCCACCAGGTGTGGGAAAGACGTCGATTGGCAAATCGATCGCGCGTGCTTTGGATCGACAGTTTTACCGCTTCAGCGTGGGTGGTCTGAGTGATGTCGCTGAAATCAAAGGGCATCGTCGAACGTACGTGGGCGCGATGCCAGGCAAAGCTATTCAGGCACTGAAAAAAGTCGGCACTGAAAATCCCTTAATTTTGATTGATGAGGTGGACAAGCTTGGCCGCGGCTACAATGGTGATCCTTCTTCTGCGCTTCTTGAAATGCTTGACCCTGAGCAGAATAGCTCATTCTTGGACCATTACATGGACGTGCCCGTCGACCTCTCGCGCGTACTTTTCGTGTGTACAGCGAATACACTCGACACAATTCCTCAGCCACTGCTTGATCGAATGGAAGTGATCGAGGTGTCCTCGTACACAGCCGAAGAAAAGCGCCACATCGCTCGCGATTACCTTGCGCCCCAAGCTAAAGAAGCGTCCGGACTCAAAGATACAGACGTAACGCTGCCAGATGAATCGATTGACTTTATTATCAAACGTTATGCTCGTGAGAGTGGTGTGCGCGGACTACGCAAGCTGCTGGAAAAAGTATTTCGCAAAGTTGCATTTGACATTGTGAAAGAGCATGGCGAAGATGTATTCCCAGAGCCATTGAAAGGTGCGGAGCCTCGGTCGAACCAGACTGGTGTTCAGAGCGACAATGTGCAAGTGACAACAGAAGAGCGGCAACCCATGAGTGTTCCGTCGTCTGTTTCACTCGTTATTACTGAAGAAAAATTGCGGCGCTACCTTGGACCGCCAATATACCACAAGGACCGCATGTACACTCATACAATGCCGTCTGGCGTCGCTCTGGGTCTTGGGTACCTGGGCAATGGATCCGGGTCTTTGATGCCCATCGAAACTACTCTCATGCCCGGGAAAGGTAATTTGCATCTTACAGGCAAGCTTGGTGACGTTATTAAGGAAAGTGCATCGATTGCTCTCTCGTGGATCAAAACTCACGCTCATGAATTGGGTATCACGAAGGATGCAGCCGACACGCTTCTAGAGAACCGTGACGTGCACTTGCACATGCCAGAAGGTGCAATCGGCAAGGAAGGCCCCTCAGCAGGCGTGGCTTTCGCCGCAAGTCTGATCAGTCTTCTTACTGGCAAAGCACTTCCAACAACATTAGCCATGACTGGCGAGGTGTCACTACGTGGCATGGTTCTTCCAGTGGGTGGGCTGAAAGAGAAGCTTCTTGCTGCCCACCGCGCCGGCATCAAGACAGTGATCTTGCCTGCGCATAATCGCTCAAGTGTAGAAGCCGATGTGCCGAAATCTGTCCTCGATGATTTGGACGTACATTATGTCACCAACATCTGGGCGGCTTTGGATGTAGCATTTGGTCCTGGCACTTGGAGCGAGCAGGCGAGCGTGTGGAGTGCGAATGAAACGCCAGAGGCTGCTAGCCAATAGATTTAGCCTAAATTATTTATTCGTAAGACAGACGACACGCGCAACACCGATGAGTGGGCAGGCAGGCAGTCGGCGGGATATGTGCGCGTGTTTGAAACGGCTCGAACAAGACTAGTTCGAGTGTATCTTTTTTTGTCCCCGCAGGGAGCGCTTGTTTTTGTTGTTTGCACGTTTCCTATAAGATCATGTCATTCCATGGGGGTTCCGCTGCGAATGACGTTGACGAAAGTGGTGGAGTCGGCCGCAAAGGTCGCCGGCTAAGCATAGGTTCTTTTGGCAGACTGGGTCTTCGGCGCAGTTCGTCCTTGCGACGCATCCTATCTGAGACCGAGCATGATTCGGATTCCGAGACGAGCTTCGCCTCCTCGGCGGCAAACAAATCAGCTTCCACTCCAGGAACCACTGATGGTTCTGCACCTGCGGTCCCGCCTGCGGCGTGTGATGCGCCGGCAGGCAGAGGGTTTAAGGACGAAGATGGAGACGCGGCAGCATTTTCGTCCGACGACGAATCAACCATGTTCAGCAATGACGGTGACGAAATGGAAGATGAGGAACCCATGTTCGATGACTCAACGATCCGCAATACTATGGTCAATGCACAGATGCTGCCCGGTAGTCAGAATCATGCGGAAATAACCAACTATGAGGATGAAGACCTACTTGATCCATCTGCGGATGAGTTCCAAACAGCGCCGAACATCGTGTTTGCACGAAATGAAAAAGAACTGCTCGTGCAAAAGACTTTGCTCACCAAAAACAGCCTTCCAGTGACGCAGCCAGGGCGTCCGACTCTCGTGACACACGGACCCACACTTGAGCGCAATCGATGCACTGTCATCATGACTTACGGCGATTATGAAACGCACGCGAAGCAGTCGAGACGTAAAAAACGGTACATTGTGGCTAGCGATAGCAGTGAAGGATCGCAGTATGCCATTAATTGGGCCATGGGTACTGTTCTGCGCGATGGTGACGAAATATTGATTGTGGCTGTTATTGATGCCGATGCCAAAGCCGAAATTTATATGGACAAATATGAAAGATATGCGGGCATGACGCCCAGCGATCGAGCACTTCAAGAAATGACAATCTTTCTGTGTCATCAGGCCTTTGTGCTGCTCCAGCGCACACGGCTGAATGTCAAGATCGGTTGCCAGTCGGTACATTCAATCAATGCACGACATATGCTTCTAGACATTATTGACTTCTATTCGCCAACTATGGTCATTGTGGGCAGTCGTGGTGTGGATGGCATTCGCGGCATGCTCGGAAGTATGAGCCACTATCTTGTGCAGAAATCCTCTAAGCCGGTTATGGTTTGTCACAATAAATTGCAGCTGCCTCGATTGCCGCGTGGTAAAGCTGATGTCGTCAAAAATGTGCGGATGCGCCACACTCGTCTTGATCAGGCTGTGGTTGAGAAATACACAAGTAAGCGGGAGAATCCAGAAGATGATGAAGAGGATAAGGGTGAGTCACCAGCAGAACGCATGCAAAGAGAGCAGCTAGAATCGGAGCGCATGAACCGTCTGAACCGTGAGAGCTATCAACGCCGAGAAAACGCTGAGTCCGGAGTCGGACCAGGCCTGGGGCAAAATCCATCACAATCCTCCAGCACATCTCCCGTACCTGAAGAGGTCGCGCTGACGGACGAATTCGACAATAAACTGGCACTTGCCCCAGACATGGAGAAACACAGCCCGCACGTATGATTCTTTGACCGACCGTGTAAATACCCAGTCTTCTATGGGACATGTACTGTATCTCGTTTTAAGCAGAGGGTATGTGCTCTTGCAAGCTTGTGAGGAATGCCGTAGCATCATTGGCGTTGGCAAACTTGATAGCGAAGTGCGATAGTCCGTCCGATTCCATAGCCACTACACGAATAAATCGGTCCTGCTCCAAATTGCACTGCATTCCTGGGAAGAGCTTCACGTTGAGGATCAGCTTCAATACAGCATCAAGTCGCATCACTAAAGCGTAAGCATCCTCCACCTTCGAAGTATCGCACATACCTAAACGTGAAGATTTGTTCGACTTGTGGACGTTAACTTTGATCGTGCCTGTTCCGCGTTCTTTCCAGATTTGGTTTACTGCCAAAGAGTACAGCTTCGCTCGCGCTGTTGCCACGGTTTCTTCATCCTCTTCGCCTGTTGTCACTTCAAATAGTCAGTTTTTTTCTGTTCGACATCCCGATAACATACATTCCATATCTGGTTTCTGTACTTCTTTTTTCCGTACGACAAAGTCTCCTTTTTCAGGCGTCAAGGATTCGCTCCCATCCACAGCCCAGTCCTTGGTAACCTTCTCCGATGCAGCATCTGCTTTTTCTGTCAAGGCGGTAGCAGACTTGAAAGGTGCTGAACGTGAGGCAAAGGCTCCAAATCCAAGACTTGGTCCAGTCCCACTTGTCATGTTCTTCGACGTGTCTTTACTCGCAATCAGATCACTCTTCCCTTCATCTTTACCTTGTTGATGTTTGCCTAGATTTTTTTCCTTTTTACTTTGATCCAGGCTCTCATTATTTTCATGCATTATTGATGTGACTCCCGCATTTGTGGTCTGAACTCCTTCACATGCCGAGGTTGTGACCGATTCGGAAGGGGTGCCCTTTGACTTTGCCTCGACTTTGTTGTCAGCATATTGCAGCTTTTCCTCATTCTTCTCCTTATTTATAGCATCAGAATCCTCAGTCTCGCCCTCCCTTACATGATTAGACTTAGATTCCATATGATCGTCCTTTGCCTCAGTCTCTGAACTAGACACAGATTGTACGGTTCCCAATGTTTCACCGCGGTGCCTTTTCGGCGGCGCATCTTTATCGCTTTCAATTGCAGTAGCTCTCTCTGGATCTTCCTCGCGCTCGCGCTTCTGTGCATGAATCTCGCGTTCGAATACTTCGCCCTTTGCGCCAGATGTTTGCTGTTCCACACTGTTGGTCTCCCCCATTACTGAAGCTGCACTTGGAGAAACTGACTTGCGTTCTACGTGCCGCGACTTCTCCACTCGGCCGGGCCGTGCGCATTTGGATCACGTGCCAGTAACAAAATGCGGATAGGACCCTTGGGATAACATCATTTATCAACGACCCGTTGACGCGTCATCGGAAAACAGAAAAAACGTAGCGCGTTTTTGAATGCCCTTCGGGCATACTACAGGGGAGCAGGGGGGGCGTAAAGAATTAGCAGACCCTCTGCTTCATACCAGAAACCATATGCCTCAAGTTCTTTCGCTTCCTGATGTCTATCTAGAAGCGCAGACAACCGAGCCGCACACTGCATTGCTCTACTTACTCTCACAGTACAACCATCTCGTATCTGAATTCACACACTTGTACACACATTCCCACACTGGGAATGATCTGAATCTAGATCGAAGTGAAACATTGGGTCTTGGCTTTGATGCTCTTGCACCCCCAACATCCCTTACTGGTCGCATTCGAAACTTGCGTCGTCGAAGTTTCAAGAACCTGCGTGGCGATTCGAACAAATCTAGTGTGACACACGCTGCACCACAAGTGCATGAAATTAGCGCGGAAAATTCGTCAGGTTCACTGGAGTTAACTTCGCCTTCTTCGCCAAAACGTGATCAAGGCACTCACAACTTACTGCAAGTGACAAGTCCTTCCCCACGGATATGGAATAAATCAAGTTCGTCTGCCCTGTATGCTCATGGCCGCATGCCTGAATCTCCGTCGCAGCGCGGATCTTCGGCCTTGCCTTCCCGTCAAAGTGCAGCAACATCTCCCAAAATGCCTTCACGCTCCCCGACTATATCTAGTTCTCGCACGCTTGGACGCAAGTCGAACTCTCGCCCAGCAACGCCTGTTGGTCGCTTACTTGAAGATTCTTTCCAGCACTTGATTACAGAGTATTGTCCATTTTCACTGGTTGATATCCAAGTATGCGGCTCCATGGTACGTGGGCTTCAAGGACCTGATGCTGTGGCAGTTCGTATTCGTTTACAGCCACCAGCGTCTGTTTCTGAAGCAAGCGTCCGACGGCGTCAAAAATCCATTCGTGTGGAAAAAAGATGGTCAGATTTAGTCGCATTGCGCGAGCTCATTGCTGCTCGTATAAACTCCCAGCCAGGCCTGTCAAATATATCTTTGTGCCCGGTGCCTGATCAGAATTTTTTTGAGCCACCCTATAATCCATTACATCTTGCTGAACGGAATGCAGCCGTTACTGCATTCTTACACTCACTTCAGAGGCTCCCTTCACTATTTGAAGATATTATGTCGCATTTCTTCGCCACAGACTTAGTACCTGATTCAGAGGTCGACTCGCATTACGGCTCCTGTTTTCAACAAGATGGTCTTTTACTTGGCACTGGAGAAGGCTGGACTTTCGTTCATTGTGCTTTGTTCTCCAACTTATTTATTATGCAGGATCCTTATAAACAACAAGCCCCTTTATTGTTTGATCTCAGGAAGACTCGTATTGGTCGTCAGTTCGAAACTACGGCTTCAGGCCGGGAAGCAAATTCTCGTACAGCTATGATCATTCTTCAGAAGATGCAATCTTCACCTAATGTGCAGCAGCCGCAGATCAAGCTTGCGACAGAATCATTTTATCAGCACACCACCTGGATGGCTGCTCTTTTACGAGAAGGTGAAGATAACCATTCAGACAGATCGCCCTCAGAAGGTATGCTGGATAAAGACGTAAATTCGTCTGCAGTCCTTGCTTCAGCTGTTCTGACGAAGGAGTCCGATGAAATGCAACATCTGAATTCCTCACTCCGAACGGATCGTACAGTACTTGTGCCTGAATCTTCATCCGTTACAGAATTGTCTAGACAAGGATCAGCAACCAAGAATCGCTTGTGGCATGGTAATGATCAATCATCAACATTCGTTCCTACCGACAAGCGAAGATTCCTTTTTGGCATTCTTCCGCTCAACACCCCCGACGAACTGTCAACGTCGCCGTCAACCTCGCATAAAGCTGTATTCGGTGCACCACTCAGTGACGTTGTTCGTGACACAGGCATGTTTGTTGATGGTATAGCTGGTCCGGTCCCGGCTTTGCTTAAGCGCAGCTTTGACTTTCTCGAGCAAAGTAGCATTATATCAGATGAGGGACTCTATCGAGTCAATGGCAGCTTATCTACCATCAAAGTTTTGCAAGAAAGATTTTCCACGTTTGGCGATGTCCATCTTGTAGCTGAGTACCAAGAGGCCAAGCGAACTGGAAACGGCTCTCTGCTCGACTCCCATGCTGTGGCAGGTTTGGTCAAAATGTTTTTGCGCGATCTACCTGAACCTCTGTGTACGGATGTGTTGATGCCCGATTTTGTGGCTGCTATCGAGCAGGAGAACCATGAAGACAAATTACAAACGTTTCGACGCCTTCTAGCATACCTTCCAGCAGAGAACTATTCGGTTCTTGCCTTGCTTTTCCTGCATTTGAACCATGTTGCTACGATGTCGCATATGAATAAAATGTCGTTACAGAACCTCAACATCGTGTTTAGTGCGACGCTTCGCATGCCAACTGAACTTGTGTGGACGTTCCTTCATGATTACTATTTGCTATTTCACCAGCAGAAACTTTTTCTGGGAGAGCATCGTGAGCCAACAATGAATTTCAGTGCATCGCCAAAGAACGACACAACGGCAAAGGTATCGTCACTTCACGGACGTATGAAGTCCTTGTCACTTCGCTCGCCGAATGATCGTAAGAGCGGGCATTTCCAGCGCACATCCGACGCCCCTTTGTTTGATTCGAAACTTTCTTCTTTTGCTAATCCGGATGCATTTCCAGTTCCTAAGCAACCCGAGCCCTCGATCCTTGCGGGCAAGGATCACTCGTCTTGACGCTATCAATTCGTCTGTTCTCTGAGACTATAATAGTGTGGAGGTAGTGTGTTAATAATAATAGGCGAACTGCATCACTTCTTTGGTGCACCACTAAAATTTCGCTATCCTCGTTTGTCACGAATGTCGAGTCTATATGTGACAGAACCGCCAACTGATGGCAAGGTCATATTACATACGGCAAAAGGAGAGATAGAAATTGAACTCTGGTCAAAAGAGGCACCGAAAGCCTGTCGTAATTTTGTTGCTCTTGCATTGGAGGGATATTACGATTCTTGTGTTTGGCATAGAATCGTGCCGAACTTTATCATCCAAACTGGGGATCCATCCTCTACAGGACACGGAGGAGAGTCATTTTTTGGTGCTCCGTTCGAAAATGAAATTCATCAACGGTTAAGATTTAATCGCAGGGGCCTTGTCGCTATGGCCAATGCAGGTGAAAAATGTACAAATGAGAGCCAGTTTTTTGTAAGTTTTAAGACTTGGGATCTAACACAACACTTAGATTACGCTCGACGCTACACCAGAGCTCCAAAACAAGTACACAATATTTGGTCGCGTTGTTGGATCAACAATATACAATGTCCTGTCGTTGGCTAACATTGAACTCTCGACTTCGGTGCCTGATAGACCAGTATTCCCACCGAAATTACTTCAAGCAGAGGTTGTGCACAACCCATTCAGGGATTTAGTGCCTCGTATTACATCTGCTGAACGTGCAGCTCAGAACTCTGCGCGCTTTTTGGCAGCTGAGCGTCTGGCGTCAATGGAGCGCCAGCGGAAAAAACAGAAGAAGAATACTACTTTGTTAAGCTTTGGAGAAGAGGAAGACGTACCACCTGAACCCGAGGAAAAAAAGCCGATGAGTAGTCACGATTTGCTGAATGACAAGAGACTAAGTAAGCAAACATATGATTTTAAGAGGAAAGATGAGAACAAGCAGAATCCATTGGAACTCCAGGTCTCAATGGCAAATTCATCGTCACAAATCCACGATGAACACAGAAAAAGTCATATGGAAGAGTCTAATTTGAACAAGATTACAGCACGCGAAAAGAAGGACCCCTGGCAAAGTACACTCTCAGAAAATACTCGGTCCAAAGTCGAGACCAATAGTGTTGGGAAAAGTCTTTTGGCTTCTTTTGTTCAGGAGTACAAAAAGGAGAAACACAAAGATGAACATGACATCGCTCACCGACTTGAGGTATTCCGAAGGAAGATGCGAGCGCCCAAGGTGAAAGTGCTAAAACATTCCAATTCAGATGCATATGCAACACCCGCTTCAACTGAAGTTTGGGGAGACGAGGCACACATGCGCGAATATGGCGATAGCGATGATGACGATTTGAACTGGCGCTCGCACAAGTTCAATTCTGGCGGTATACCCTTACATAATTCAAATGATCAGTTTTCTGTGCAAGATTACCAGGTCTTGGATTCTCGCGACAAGAGAAACCCGGTAGCCAAGTCTCTTGGTTTTGGAGGAAGTGACTCTGTTCAGCACAAAGAATCACAGTTTCGAAAAGACAAGATCATGGCAGAGGGTCGTCGTGGTAGAGACTGAACATAGACTCAACAAGAGTTGCACCTTTCAAAAACACCAAATAAACGCCCACGAGCAGAATTTGCAAAAGAAATATGAAGGGTCGTGTAAGTGGACGAAATTTTTAACAATGATCCGTGCGAGACTACAAATATATATATATATTGTTCTCTCATAGGACTCGTTCAATATCCTTAGCGCTATGAAAGTTGGTGACGCGTCGTTTCCTTCGTTTGCATTGTGCAGAGATTTTAGTGAAGTAGCCCATTTATTGGAGGATGTGGAAGAGGAGGTGAGCTTGCTTCACATGCTCACTGTTTAGGTATATCTTCTTCAGATTCGTCAGAGTGCAGAAAGTTCAAAAGGTCTAGGCTTGATAGACAGCAAGCATGACAACCTGGAAATTGTTTTGTGCATTTCCAATAAAAGTTCCTACAAGGAAACTAAAATATCTCAATGTCCTAATGAGATTCGTGTGAATGTATTGCAGAATGTAGGTGTTCATGTCTTACTGACATCAGTGCACGGCATTACGATCAAAATCAGGCGACACAGGTAGTGTGGTATGGCGCTGTAGCTCATTATTTGCTGAGTTTCTGCTGCAGCAGCTTTGGGAAACGCTCGATTTATCAATCCCAAGGTTGGTCAATGCGCATCATTTGCCCGCTAGGCGCGTGCTTGAGCTGGGCGCGGGGACAGGAATACTACCAGCTTGCCTATTTGCCAACCCTGACTGGGTCCAACGAGGGGTCCAACCTCTGGAGTGGATATCAACAGATCGCTCAGAAAACATGCAATTACTAGAAAAAAATGTGGGACGCGGTCGTTTGAGCAATGACAGAGTAAGAGTGACGGTATGCGAGTTAGACTGGCTTAATTTAGACGCAGCACAGGGCAGATCACTCGATCTAATACGCAAACATGTGTTATCTTTTTACGAAGCTAGTCAAGAAGATTTAGCCTATCCAGAACTTATTGTCTCCATGGACTGCGTCTATAATCCTGCGCTCCATCGACCGCTCGTCAAAACAATTCACACCTTCTGCAAACCTAATTACACCAAAGCGTTTCTGATGATCCAGCTAAGGGATGTTGATAATACAAGGAATTTCCTGGAAACTTGGAATAGCTTTCCATCTTTTAAGCTTTACCATTTGGAAGAATACATGCTACCGCCTGCTATGCGTTCAGGGTTTACGGGGTTTGTTGCAATACGAGTGACTTAGCATCATGATTTTTTTTGGACTTACCGCCCATGTTAGTACTTGGCGTAGCAAAGGCACAGTCCATCCAAAACTTTTTTCGGCCGAAGCGCAATTCATTCCTGGATGATCGCGCGATCATTATGTAGTCACGTAACTGATGCGTAGCGTCAAGTGGAGTGGGAGACATTGGAAAGATTTCACTACAGTGGCTACATCAGCTGGTTACTTTACACACACGATGGCAATGCGGCTTCTTGTGAAACGAAATCCAGCTTACCCGCTCGCGAAGCTGCCTACGCGTGGAAGTGCGCAGGCTGCTGGTTACGATCTTTATGCGTGTGAAGACGCTACAATTCCACGAGGAGGACGCACCGTAGTGCAGACAGGCATTCACATCGCGTTGCCCGAAGGCCATTATGGGCGAGTGGCTCCGCGTAGCGGCCTCGCTGTGAAACATGGGATCGACGTTGGGGCAGGTGTTGTCGACTCAGACTACCGAGGATTGTTAGGTATCGTCTTGTTTAACTTTGGGACGGAAGATTTTCAGTGTATGTACGGATGAGCGTGTTAATGCTTCTTTCACAACGATAGTACACGCAGGTGACCGCATCGCGCAGTTGGTGATTGAAAAGATATCCAATCCTGAAGTCGAGGAGGTTGAGGTATGCTAAATGCTATGGTTGATCTCACGACTAGTCTCTAGAGGCAACGGAGCGTGGAAGCGGTGGATTTGGATCTACAGGTGGATTTTCCAGTTCTACGCGGCCGACATAGAAAACCTTGGGTAGTATTAGCGAAGACATGCATTTACGCGCATGTGTCTTTAGTGCCATTGCTTGAATTGTTACATATACGGTCTTGAAACTCGACCGATACTGTGCTTTTGCTTTTTTTTACTTTTTTTTTCATTCTTGCCTACCAAATCTTCTCACCAGAGATATTGTGTCAATAGGGGCATGATGTCAAGTGCAACATCTTTGAATTGACCATTCAGGCCTTAGTTCAATGGCGTCATAATGAGTGGCATACGGATGCCTTCCTTCCATTGGCCTTCGACGAAGGCACGACGAACAATCTGCTGGCGTTGAACGAGATCCCAGCCTGGCACAACATCAAAGCGGAAGTTGAGAATCATATGCGCCAGAATAACCTGTGTTTCGAGAATAGCTGTCTGCTTGCCAACGCAAGAGCGAGGTCCAGAGAGAAAAGCGAACAGGTGACCCGGTGGCATCTTTGCATTGATCACGGAAGATGGCAAATTGTCCCAACGGCTGGGGTTGAAATCTTGTGCATCTTCACCCCATAGTTCCTTCGACAGTTGAATCACATTTAGGGGGATAAAGAGCTCGTGACCCTTTGGAATCATGATCGAGTTGTACGTACCCTTACCATCAGCGCGCTTGTAAGCACGAGACAGAGGGACTACATCATCCTTGAGAGCGACACGCACAGTGCTAGGAATCGAGGGAAGCATACGCACACTCTCCTTCACAACGTTGTCGAGATATGGCAACGAGTTGATATCCCGAACGGGCTGAGTGTCATAGATAGCACGATCCTCCTCTGACAGATTGTCCATTTCGGCGCGTTCTTTCGCCACAGCTTCCTGGAGCTCCTTACGAAGACGGTCTTGCGCCTCAGGGTGCATGGCCAAAAGCCAAAGGGCCCAGCTGTTCTGAGTGGCAGTTGTCTCGTGTCCAGCAATGATCAAAGTCGTCATCTGACCCATTAATTCAGCATTCGACATGCGCTCTGATGGTTTCAGGTCCGAAGCCATGTTGGCACGGATCATACGCGAAATTAGTGACTTCGACCTCGTAGCGGAGCCATCGTCAAAGTTTTCCTTTGACAAGCCTTGACTTTCAGAAAGAATCTCATTGCGCATGCGCTCGACAATTTCTTCTGCATGCTTCTCAACCGTCTTCTTAGCATCACGAATTGTCGTAGTACGCTTCGTCGGAATCTTACGGAGCCACTGAAGACCGGGCTTTTCAGAAAGAATAAGGAAAATAGCCAAGCGAAGGTCAATGTTAAGGACTGCCTCCATTAGCGTCGCCATTGAATTCGCAAGCGGGTCACGGTTTCCACGCTCAAGCGACCGGAAGTCGGCATCAAACCCAATTTCACCAATGATGTCGAGCGTAGTACGAGAAAGCCAGAATAAAACATCAATCACAGCTTCGCTTCCAGGGTTCTTCAATACGACGCTGCGGTCAGACTCCGACTGGCCAGTAATGTGAGTGTCAGCTGGGATCTTGCCACTGTGGCGATCAATTTCCTGTTGCACAATCAGGCGAAGCTTCTCGACAAGCAGCTTAGCATGACGGTGAATTGTTGGCTGGTAGTCTTTTACAACACTTGGGGCAAATGCAGGCGCAATGATTTTGCGCTGGCGCGCGTGCTTTTCACCCTCGATTGATACGAGACCATCACCAAGTACAGCTGCCAAGAAACTGCTCGTGTATTCGGGCTTGGGATACTGGTACGCTTTCGCAGGGCTCAACACGTGAATTAGTGCCTTGGGATCAGCAAGAAGAACACGCTGCACGTAGAACATATGGCGGTAGCGGTACACTTGGCCAAGCTTGTTCATCCAGACGACATGCTGTTGAGCAGGGTCTGCAGCTTTGATAACACGAAAATCACCGAAGATGAGGGACAGAGGATCAGTGGTCTTCACTTTAGGTATGTGCTTCCAAGGGTTGAAAAGCTCACCAATGGTCATGCGGTAGAGCGCTTGCACTAGCTGGTTCAAGATAAACAGTAGCGGTACAGCAACTAGGAGACCCGCCAGACCCGCAGCGAGGTAGAGCACATCTGTACCCGAGATGAACGCGGATGCTGCCATATCGACTGTAGAAGGTAATCTGTCGAGAGAGTCGGAGGTGCAATAGTGACGCTATCCTTGGTCGGGATTCTGACTTAAATTCACACGCGTGCCCGAATTCATGGACATTAGAATCGGCGCTGTTTTACTGGTCTGTTCGAATTGTCCTGACAGGAATATGTCGTTGGTCATGCAAGATACTTCAGCGT
>ERZ501049.69-NODE-69-length-32062-cov-31.470616_pt1 | contig 32062 bp, 24 predicted proteins | sample MGYA00510866_ERZ501049 | MGnify/ENA primary metagenome ERZ501049 (study PRJEB25958, sample SAMN03398519) | human skin metagenome | study: EMG produced TPA metagenomics assembly of the Human Skin Microbiome Metagenome (human skin metagenome) data set. | reverse complement strand
TGTCCTGCAATGCACGGACCTCCTATCTAATAGTGCATAAGCGAGTGCATTTGAGGCGCTTGGAGAAATAATCAGCGTGTGGCCTTGAACGCGGTTCAAGCGCTTAGGTAAGACAACCAACGGCATTTCCATATTCCACGAACTGTCGCTGGATGAACCGAGCGTGGAACACGGCCATAAAGCAACCTCGTGTGTACATGAGCAGTGCAAGATTAGGCAATCTCTCGGAACTAGTAAGAATTCAGTATCAAAAGGCTATAGAGGCCGGCGACGCCTTTTTTTACGACTCACAAGTTCGTGTGACGAAATCGGGTGCGTCGCAAGATGGCGAACGACAGAAAACGGTACCGTGGCAGATTCGAACAGTACCAGCCTTGCTGAAGAAACCCAAAGCCGAACCTTCGTCGACGGCATCTGATGAAAAGAAGGAAATTCATCATCAACCGATGCAGAACCAGCGCGACGTATTTGCGCCGCCGTATGTGCCAAACTTGCTTGTCAAAGAACTAGACAACTTCACAGTACTTTTGAATAAGTACTGCGTGCTACCTGGTCATTTTTTGCTCGTAACACGCGATTTTGTGAAGCAAGAGAAGCCGCCATCGCCAGAAATGCTGTCTCTCGTGTATAACATAATTATGTCACATACGCCGACGAGGCCTGATGCAGAATTGCTGGGCTTCTTCAACTGTGGTCCAAATAGTGGTGCATCGCAGCCACATTGCCATTTCCAACTGGTCGAGTTGACGCCCACAGATCCGCATTCAAAAGCGGTGCCTATCGAAACCATGCTTGAGACGGACATGTCCCCTGATGAAAACAAAGGTACGTGATGTGGAACCTGGTGACTTATGGCTTTGTAGACGACGTCTATGGTCTAAACGTCCCATGGAGACACTTTGTTGCACGACTGCAACCGCCTAATGACCCGAATGAGCAAGAGATGTACTTCGGCACTCGATTTTCTCATCTTTTAGAGTCCATGTTTTCCACTGCACAACAGAAAGACGATCAAAGCATCTGCATTACAGGACCACCAAGCTTCAATGTGCTTATGACGCGACATTTCATGCACGTCATACCTCGCCGCACAGAGACGTTCGATTTGCGAGACGCTGGCTGGGAAGAGTATGGTGCTGGCGGGCATCCACCCAAGTACACTGGTACTCTTAGTGTGAATGCTCTGGGTACGTATACGAATACGCGCACAGTGCCTCAGACGCGACGTAACATTTGATGACTAACCCTCCACTCCAGGATATGCTGGACTACTATTAACAAGGCACACTGCAGAGATGGAGGCGTTGGCTTCCAAAGATGATGACAAACGAATTGCGCAAGTGTTGACACACACAGGAGTGCCGCTGTGACCCAACCATAAAGCATTGAAGAGTTCGTGCGGCCCGGAGTGTGTGAAAGATGTGCTCCATTAAAATAGCTTGGATACGTTTGCACAAAGTGCCACGAGAAGCACGACAACGCCCCACGACGCAAGCACAAGTGAAGCGCGGTAAAGCCATGGCTGGCGCTCTGAGCCATGTAGCATGCAGTACAAGTAAGCAGGTACAATGAAAGAAATGGTAGTGCTGCCCAAGGCACCGACAAATCCGAGCACAATAGATAAGTCGTCGACAAGCATGGCGATGGCAGCACTTGATACAATTTCAACAATAGTCAGGCCATAGAACCAATGAGAGGGCATCGAGTCCACGAGGGATGCTGAATCTTCCATCAGCAGTGGCACTTCTTCCTCCATCCCATCAGCATTGACTCGGACAGTCGGCTTATACGACCAAGAACGCGACAAACTTAGGAGACTTGCTCGCGAAGGATGGAGTTGCATGGGATAGCTTGTAAGAGCAAGTAGCACGACGCACAGTTTCCCAAGACCCACAAACAAGCTCTTGTCCGGATACATGGCAATGACGTTGTCGCTCACATTTGAACCAAACGTGAAGTAGCCAGCAAGTCCCACGAACAAGTACACAAAAGCACTGGAGAAAATGGATGTAAATGTGACGATAGACGTGCGCTCAAGCGTACTATTGTACAGCTCATTGTAAATGGGAATGATGTTTTGTGAGCATGTGTACGCAAAAAGGATGATGGGGAATTTGCGCAAAGACTCTCTGCTCCAGCGAACTGCGACAATGTGACTTGCATCAGGAAGCTGCTTCCATGCACTTGGTACAATCATATATAGGGCCATTATAAGCCCAATGTACGCGACGGCCATCATGTTCAGATATCCAATGAAACTAAGTGATTTGAGTCGGCGCACAGAACAGATCGGAATCATGCACGCGACCATAACCAAATACCAAAGATTTTTGTTCACAAGAAATTGAGGTACACGCTTTGATGCGAATCCAAGCGATGTCCAGATGCTCAAGACGACCTGAGGCATAAGACTTCCACTAATAATCAGGTATGAGATCGTAACTCCATAGCACTGGCATAGTGTGAGATGAAAAAGAACTGTTCTCTCGTTTGACCCGGCAAAGAGTACGTACCTTGATGCCAATGACTAGGTCAAGGATCCACATCTTATAGGGATTGACACGAAACATTAAGTCATAAAAACCAGTCGCCTGCGTTCCAATATGATCACAACAAAGCTTCACTAATACAAGGCCGAACAGGGTAGTGGCAGCACAAAAAATAATCATAAAGCTGCCCATGAACCAACCCATTGTTGCAAATGCACTGGGCAAAGCGAGCATTCCTGCACCAATAATGGTGTTCGTGAGGCTGCTTATGCTGGCGGTTATGCTTGCCCTGTGGGCAGAAGAGTTCTGATAGGGGGGCACCTGTTGTGCGCTCGCACTCATGATGCAAAGCGCGGAGCAGCAAAGTTGTTCACGTCCACGCCAGGGGAAAGAGAGCGAAAGAAACCCGAGGTGGAGTTTCAATCATACGCCATGGCTCCAACTTCCTTCTCTCAGGCAAGAACTTGACACGCTCCACGCGTTGCAAAGCAGTGCGACCACGAAAAAAAATGAAGATGTGCAAACGTTTGCATAATAGCCCACGTGTTTCGAATTGTGGAGATGAAGTGATCAGGACACGCTCAACTCCAAGCGCCGCGACAGCGGCCTATTTCGCGGTACAAGTGGACAAGGCGACGCGTCACGCGCTCACAAGATTTGCACAAGTCACATCCAACTAACACTTGTTGCTGCGCATCGATACAAGGACTATGTCGTCATCCAACGAGCTTGTAGAAGCTGAGACGGAAGTTGAGGCAGCCGATGAAATGGCCGATGAAATCATGGGGCCTTTGCCTGTCTCAAAAATGGAGGTACGTGCATTCGCTTTGGGTACAAAGCTGTCGCCATCATGAGATGTGTCCTAACGCTTGGCGCGTGAAAAGGAGTTTGGCATATCAGGTTCGGACTGCAAAAAGCTCAAAGAAGCTGGATATCATACGCTAGAAAGTGTGGCATTTACACCGAAAAAAACGTTACTTCTCATCAAGGGCATGTCGGAACAAAAAGTCGATAAGATCCTATCGGAAGGTACGCTTCGGTGTTCATAGGCGTGTTTGAGGGTTCCAAGCTAATCCCCAATGCAGCTGCCAAGTTGGTGCCACTCGGATTTACCACAGCGACCGAATATCACCAGCGTCGGTCAGATCTAATTACCATCACGACAGGATCGCCGGCGCTGGACCTCGTCATTGGTGGGGGTATGGAGACTGGCAGTATCACAGAATTATTTGGCGAGTTCCGTACAGGCAAAAGTCAGATCTGCCATACACTCGCTGTCACCTGTCAGGTACGTTTGCTAGCATGCATCCAGTGTGTGTGTGTGAAAAAGACACAAGCATATACTTGTGCGCAAACATGCATGTGTTGTTCATGCGTCTGAGCTTTTCTTACATTAGCTTCCTGTGGATATGGGTGGTGGCGAAGGCAAATGCTTGTATATCGATACAGAGGGTACATTTCGGCCAGTGCGACTCCTAGCTGTGGCTGAGCGCTTTGGCCTCGACGGCGAGGAGGTACTAGACAATGTGGCATATGCGCGTGCCTATAACGCTGATCATCAGTTAGAATTGCTCGTTCAAGCAGCAGCCATGATGTCGGAGTCGCGGTTTGCGCTATTGATTGTCGATTCGCTCACGTCTCTGTACCGTACGGACTTTGCAGGTCGTGGCGAGCTCTCAGCGAGACAGACGCATTTGGCTAGGTTCCTTCGCACACTCATGCGCCTTGCGGATGAGTTTGGCGTAGCTGTCGTCGTAACAAATCAAGTCGTTGCGCAAGTGGACAATGCAGGTTTCGGCGGCATGGATACCAAGAAGCCCATCGGCGGCAATATTGTCGCACATGCGTCGACAACTCGGTACGTTTGTGCCACGCCTTTGTGCGCCAATCCTACGTTTGATGAGGTGCTGACACAACCAGACTTTCACTCCGTAAGGGTCGCGGCAATCAGCGCATTTGCAGAGTCGTCGATTCACCATCACTTCCGGAAGCCGAGGCAGTGTTTGCCATCAAGCCCGAGGGTATTACTGATCCCGTATGTACAAAATACGTCCACTTACACCATACTCTTAGGACGACTAAAATGAGCTCTCCTTTTTCGAGATATGCGTTTGTATGTATCATGTCATCTTGTGTATGTACTGGAAATCAGCCTACTTGGACATTATAGTCTATCTTGGTTCATTCTCCACATTGTTGAATGTGTCGTTTGAAAGCTCACGGATCTGGGTGATGAAATTTAGAACTGCGCGTCTCCACGTTCAGCCAGCGAATTATGTCGGTAGGCCGAGGCGAGGCAGCGCCGGTGGCACTCGCTGATATGGCTTTGGATGAGGCCACGAAGCGCTTCCAGGCCATATGGAGCTCGACATTCTCGATGCTGCAAGAGCGCAATCGACTTGCTCATGAACTGGAAGCATCAGCTGAGGCGTCGGAACATACCTTCCTTCGAACTTTTCCGTACTTTGGACGCGATCGAACTATCTTAAAACATATGCATATGCTGTTGCAGGCGCTTGATACTTGGAAAAGGCGCATGTCTAAGGGAGATGCGGCAGGCGTCCCGTCCGTCGACCAGGTGGAGTCATGGACGGACACCGTTTCACAACTCATGGAGCTGCTGGCCCACACTGGCCACATGATGAATGACCCAAGTGGGGCAGAGATTTTGCATGAGCTGCGCTCGGATCATGCACATGCGCTCGATCCGTTGTACTCTCAGACAAATGCAGCCCTCGAGGCGTCTGAGGGTGAGACACGGCATTTTTCGCGGCTCGATATGATCCAATCTATGAACGACATGCCAAGCACATCAGCCCTTACTTCGGCAGAGCCATTCGATACAGATGAAGATCGCGATACTTCTGCATTGCTCTCGCATAATGAAGCATGGCGCGACCAAGACAGGCATTTAGATCATCTCAGCGCATCGATCTCCCGTCAGCACTCGATCAGTGTGCGCATGAATGAGGAGCTGGAACTTCAGTCAGGCATTATTGGCGAATTGGATACGGATGTCGAGTCGACGGGCTTGCGTCTCGGTGGTGCGGCTACGCGTCTCGAGCGATTCCGGGAGAGCATCAAAGAACACGGTACGTGTACGACCCCTTTCACAAGAAGGACACGAGAAACAAGCATGCTGACTTGGGACATTCATCAGGCTCATTGTGGACGATTTTCGTGCTGATTGTCATATTGGTTCTACTAATTGCGCTGGTTAAGTAGGAATGGGCTTCCCACCGTCGCATCGCAGGCCGCTAGGAGCAGTCTGCAGCCGGCGGGAGCCTCATGTGGACGCCACTAGTGGGCAGCACAAAAATTCGATGAAGCCATGGTGCCAGTGGAATTGCGACGCATCTACATCCTGGCGACACACAAGTGGAAGCTTGAACTGGACACTCAGCATCCCTACCTCGTCAATACGAATCGATGTCTTGTCAGAGACAGTCAAAGCGGCGAGCATGTGCTCGATACCTTTGAGTGCGTAGCTCTGCACAACAGGCTCATCACACATGTACTTTTCAGTTACAGCGTCTTTGTTAGGAAAGACGATTTCAGTCGTTCCATGGCTGTTTTCTGTGCAAAACAGGAAATCGCCCTGAGCCCGAGAGGCAGCTGGATAGAATTCCATCCGCATAGCCTTCTCACCATTCTTGTAGATTTCATTCAGTAAAGGACAGAGCTGTTGAGAGTCCACAATGACCTGTGCAGCGGTGTGGGCAGAGTCGAAATCCATTTCATGCTTAAAGGGCGCATCATATGTGCGTAGGTGAAACGACATATCCCAAGTCCCTTGCGACATGCGAAGTCCCATAGGACCACCAAGGTGCGGAAAGTCCATGATCATAACGGTATCCTCATTACCTGGAGACTTCTTGCGAAAGAGGAAAACTTGGAGAACTTTGAAAAGGCTCTCAAGATGAATGTCAAATGTGACACAAGGTTGAAGAGTTTCGTCAGTATCTAATGTTGCGTCATGCGGCAGACGCCGCTGCTCGAACTGGAGCCAGTTCTCTGGCGGATGAAATTCGTACTGATCAAACAGTGATGAATACAGGTACCCATGCGCTTGGCAAACTTGGTCTCCAGAATCAACCATGAACTCCATGCCGGAAGCTGATAGCGTCAATCTTGCAAACTGGTGTGTCAGCCTGTGATACTGCTTACATTTGAGAAATGCATGGACAATAACACGTTTGCGACAGCAGAGACATCTTTCATGGATGCATAGAGCACATTCTGTGCGGATGTTGAAACCATTCTTATACCCGCGTGCCGTTGACCCACCAAAGTTGATGCTCATACATCCAAGTCACCAGCCACATACACTTCGTTGTGACCGATCCCAACCATTCCGTGATGACGATTCATTGGCGGCTCACCTCCACACCTGTCCAACCCATAATCATGAAAGCGCGCAGTCTCCAAGCCACGCACTATGAACGGGCGCGCGCTCGCGTGAATGTGAATGTGTGTGTGTGCAAGCAAGCGAGAGCTATGTAAGGTGAAATCACGTGCCCTTGGTCCTGGCGTCCAACGTACGTACGTACGACCCCACGAGCCAGTGCGTGCGGTCGACGTACGACGCACTCCATTAGACAGACACTTCCAGGCACACCTGTACACGAGCCACGTCGGCTTTGTGGGTAACCATGTCGGAGAATGTGCCACGCAAGGTATGACTTGATTTGAAAGACGTGTGTTCTGATATACGTGTGCAGTCAGCGCCCTTGACGTGTCACGGGCACACGCGACCCGTCGTGCACTTGGAGTATTCAGACAAGCAGGATGATGGCACGTTTCTTCTGTTATCCAGTTGTAAAGATGGCAGTCCTATGTACGTGTTGTTTTGTGAGGCCGTTTCTCACAGATCTCTTTTTTTTTTGCTTTCTTTCGCAGGCTTCGAGACTGGGTTGGTGACTGGGTAGGAACATTTTTGGGTCACAAGGGCGCTGTATGGAGCGCGAAGCTGAATGGCGGCGACGCTGCGCGTGCCGTGACGGGCAGTGCTGATTTTTCTGCGTAAGTTGGGCTGTTTTGTGTAAAGTGACTGACGGTTTGATAGCAAGGTGTGGGACACGTATACAGGAGAATGTCTGCATACATTTACACACAATCACATTGTGCGAAGTGTGGCGGTAGACTCAGCTGCGACAAAGCTTGTGACCGGTGGTCATGAAAGAAAGCTGCGTCTGTTTGACTTGAACAAACCGGCGTCGAATGCAGACGATGCACAGCTTTTCCGTGCACGCTTCGACGCCAACACGACAACGCACGAGGGTCAGATTCGAAGTGTTGTGCTGGGCCGTGGCACTTCCCATGAACACACTCTCGTCACTGCCTCAGGTGACAAATTGATTCAGTGGTGGGACATGAGATCCATGGAGCCAGTGTATGACATGGTGCTGGATGATCCGTTCGTATCGATGGAGAGGTGTGCCGGCTCGTTTGGCGAGTACGTGACGCTCACGAGTGGGCATAACGCAATGTTCTTGGATCTCGGCACACATGAAGTGATTCGGAAACACGCACTTGACGTGACGCCCTCGTCTGTGTACCTGCACCCCACGACTGCAGGCATGTTTGTGGCTGGATGCACGACGGATGAGTGGGTTCGCGTATACGACTACGAAACAGGGAAGGAGTTGGATCTAAGTAAAGGACATCACGGTCCAGTCCATTGCGTAAGCTATACGCCTGATGGAGAAGTGGCTGCAAGCGGAAGCGAAGATGGTACGTGAGTTGGATCAATTTCTCTCTCTCTCTCTCTCTCTCTCTCTCTCTCTCTCTCCGTCTCTCCTCTCCTTTAGTCTTTCCTAATCCCGATGAACTCGTGCGACTAACATGAGATGCAGGTACTATCCGCTTGTGGCAGACGACGCCTGGCAAAAAGTATGGCCTGTGGTCATGAACAAGAAGAGAGTGCTTGCGAAAAAGGCGAAAAAGTTGAGAGGGATCAAGAGCAAAAGCCCGTGCAAGAGCAGTCCTTATTTTCATAGAGCATTGTGTCGCGTCGCACTGTTGCGCGTGAAACGCGGCTTGTATAGTAGATCATCGCTCGATGGATCAGCAATTGATCCATGACGTGCCTATGGCATCGATGGTGATAGTGATGATGATGATGATGATGATGGGATCGGATCGGCTGTGGGCTTTGGGGCGAAAGGGTCCGTGTGCTCGGCATTTACATACCTGCACTGAAAAGAGGGTTGTTGCTTGAACACATACGTTCTTGCATGTCGAGACATATATATAATGCTGCTGCCTTTATGCACACATATGAAGCATGAGCCTGGGATGGATTTGCTTGGTACGCTACGTGCGAACATGCGGGAGTTGACTAGACAAACAGAGCTCCTTCAGGCCGATGGTTATGATGCTGCACGGCCACACAAGTGCATATATGCGCCATGTACAAAGGCATTTGCCCGTCGCTCAGACCTACAGCGGTACGTGGTCCTCAAGTATGCCTTTTTCTTTGGTTCACACTGACTTCGTTGGGCTCTAGACATATGCGGATCCATACACAAGAGCGCCCGTACAAGTGCCCCTATGGTGGATGTGACAAGCGCTTTATCCAACGCAGTGCACTGAATGTTCATCTGAATGTCCACACTGGCGAGAGGCCATTTGTGTGCACAGAATGCTTCAAAGCCTTTGCTGATACCAGCTCGCTAGCTCGGCATCGGCGCACGCATTCAGGACGACGGCCGTACAAATGCCAAATATTCGGCTGCGGTAAAGAGTTTTGCCGGCGAACAACACTCACGAAGCACATGCGCCGTATGCATCCCATTGACGACCATCCCATGACGCCGTCATCTGTCCTCACATTCCCACACATGCCAGCAGTACCACCAATCACAGCAACGGCGAAAACCGCGCAATGTGACACGGTGAAGGGATTAGCGACAATGGAAGTCATGGCAGATAGCAAGAGCAGCGATGTTGGCGACGACATGGCCGGTGCCGGTGCCGAGAAGACTGTCAGTTCCCATGGCATCCGCTTGTTGGACATACACTTGATGCACGAGCCAACTCATGGCGATGCATCAGTCCAGGCCACTCCCACGTCGCCCGTCATGCTAACGACATCAGCGTCGCCTCACGCGTCGTGCTCAAGCATGACGACGTCTGCTCAGAGCTGGGGATCCCCGCTTGCTCACACATTCCCAAGCACGCCTGTCCCAGTGCTACTCTGTTTTCCTGCATGTACAAAGGCGTCACCTGCCTACAAAGACATGACTCTCACTGCAGCGTGTCCCACACATTCTGCTTGGCCCCGTAGACAGTAGGGAGGAATCCGAGTCCGTGACTCGCCCGAGAACGCGTGCATATGTGTGTCAACACGAATCGAACGAGCGCATGGGCCCTCCACCTGTCGAGGGACGCGCGCTACGCGCCGCACAATAGCGTTGGCCACGTGGCAGTGTCGCACAGCAACACATGCAGTTCCGCCGCCACGAACGAGCCATCCGTCACCAACGTGCGTCTGTACGTTCACGCAGGCGTGTGACTCTTAGTGTGCGTGGGCGTGTGTGTGCTTTTGTGTGTTGGTGAGTTTGTGTGTGTGTGTGTGTGTGTGTGTGTGTCATTGCGCGTGGGGTGGTGACATCAACGCCTTGTCCTTGAACGTTTTGATCCATCGATCGACTTGCTGAATCATCCCACATTCGTAAACGCTTCTCAGAACAAGCGCCGACATCGATGAGTGCCGGTCATGCTGTAGACGAGATGGATCACACAAAGATGGGGGCGGCGGATGATGAGCTTGTGACGCTACTGTGTCATCGTTACTATCAATCGCTGTACTACACGCAGCTGCAAGAGTCTGTGCTTGTGGTCCTGAACCCGTATCGGACAGCCGTGGACGTGAACAGTACGGAAGTCTTGCACGAGTACCGACGCGAGTTTCGGAATACACGGATCACACAGAGCAGCTCGCCTTTGCCGCCGCATGTGTTCCGGCTTGCGAATAATGCGTATTTCTACATGCAGCGGACTGGTCAAGACCAGTGTGTATTTTTTCTGGGGGAAACAGGCAGTGGAAAGAGCGAGACACGGCGTCTCGCTGCACATGCTCTGGCTGGACTGGGCGCGGCTCTCCCTGGCAAGCGGGGGGCACGTCTAGCCCTGCAGCTTCCTGCTGCGTTGTATGCACTCGAGTGCATGGGGAATGTGGCGACGGACGAAAACGAGAATGCATCGAGTGTGTCGCTATATACGGAGCTGCAGTTCAGTCAGAAGGGGCGTCTCGTGGGATTCAAGGTGCTGAATTACTATTTGGAGCTGACGCGTGCAGCCGTCCACTGGGACACGACGTCAGCGTTCCAGATTTTTTCGATGCTGGTGACGGGTGCGAGTCCTGAGGAAGCACGCCGCTGGCGAATGATGCAGGACACGACGTTCCGCCTACTAGAGCACGCACACGATGTGTCTGCGCTGCATACGCCTAGCACCAGAAAATATGCACGGTGGCTCGAGTCGCTCACGCTGCTGGGCATCACGGCCGAGCAGCGCGCATCGATGCTCGATGTGCTTGCGGCGCTTCTACATCTGAGCAACATGGACTTTTCGGACGAGGACGGGCCATTGTGCCCAGCTCGCGTGACGACGGAGGAACCGCTGTACATAGCAGCTGCGCTCCTGGGAATTGGCGCATCTGCCCTCGCGAATGCCGTGACGCATCACACATCCGTGGTGAATGGGCAGCTGTGCACGGCGATGCTCAACAGGGAGCGGGCCGGCCGCAGCCGAGACCGGCTGATGCGTATGCTGTATGCGCAGCTGTTCGCATGGCTCAACGAGCACATCAACATGTGTTTCTCGCACGAGCAGTTTGACACGTATATTGGCCTGCTGGATGTCCCGGGCTGGCGGAACCGTGTGCAGAACCACTTGGATGCGATGGCGATCAACTTTGCCTCTGACATGGTGTACCGGCATCTGACACACGTCCTGTGTGATCGGCGTACGGGCGAGATGGATCATGAGGGCCTCTCGCATCTAGCGCCGCTGCCGTCGGCGATCGACACGACAAACCAGGTGCGCCTTTTCACACATGTGCCTGGCGGTCTCATGCACATCATGGACGACCAGACGCGCCGGAGGCCGCGAAAAAACTCGCTCACGATGGTCGAGGCGATGCAGCGCCGCTGGGTCCATCATCGTGCGCTGCACGTCGACAAGCCTGACCGCCTTGGGCCGCAGGCGTTCACCGTGACGCACTTCCACGGCCGCGTGTCGTACGACCCGCATGGCTGGCTCGAGCAGAATGATGCGTCGTACGCGTCCGAGCACCTCGCTCTGCTGCGGGGTGCGACCGCATCGACCTCGTCGCGCGACAGCGTGTTTGGCTCGACGAATGCGTTTGTGCGTGGCTTGTTCCGGCACCTGCCCGAGACGGCGCACGTCCATACGCCCGCGACGCTGCGTCCGACACGAACGCCCAGCACCAAACGCATCGCACGTCAGCGCACACTGCGTGCAGCCACGTCGCGGCATCCGGACGACGACGATGTGTATGGGAATGCGCTGCAGGACTCTGCGCCGACATCGGCGCCCACCAACGAGTGGCCCTGTGTGCTAGGTGCACTGGCCACATCGCTCAAGACCCTGCTGGATGTCGTCGACGACGCCAAGGCGTACTTTGTGCTGTGTGTGCGGCCCAATGCAAATGCGCTGGCGAACCAATGTGAGCCTCGCATGGTGCAGCGACAAGTGCATGCGTTGGGCATGGCCCAGTTCCGATCGAGGCACCAGCATGACTACAGCGTGACGCTCACGTTCACGGAGTTCTGCGATCGGTACGGTGTGCTGCCTGCGTTCGACACGTTGCATCTGCTCGGCGCGCCGTCTGCCGAGGCCAAGATGCGTGTGAGCGATGCGTGTGCACATATGAACTGGTCTGACGCATACGTGGCGATCGGCATGCACAAGGTGTTCTTGTCGCATGCCGTGTTCCGTGAGCTGGAGGATGAGCTGCGCGCACGCAATCCAGACGAGATGCAGTACCAGCTGCGCAAGGCGCAGGCAGACGAGCAGGATGCCCAGAACCACGTGACGGATCCGTACTCGCCACGCGCGCTGATGCCGGACGAGTCCGCGTCGGCGTGGCCTGCGCCGGAGCACGCAGCGCACGGCATCGCGCCACGCACGAGCGACGACGACTTGGTGGCCGGTACGAACGCCGCGCCATACAGCGCCCCCCTGCAGGGCACGCCGGCGTTCTCGTACTTGGGCGAGTACGACGCAGACGAAGCCAAAGGGCTTCTCGACGGCACGCTTGCCGCGGCCGAGGGAGAGGACCTGCTGCTGGACGACGCCAAAGACACAGGTCCAGGCGAGGCGGTGCCACCAGCGGGCGAGACGGTGATGGAGCGGCTGCCCATCTCGGCAGCGCGGCGGTACTGGGTGGTCCTGACGTGGCTCCTCACGTTCTGGGTGCCGTCGTTCGTGCTCAAACGGTTCCAGCGGCTCAAGCGCTCGGACGTGCGCATGGCATGGCGCGAGAAGCTCGCGATCAACATGCTCATCTGGTTCATATGCGCGGTGTCGATCTTTGTGATCGTGTTCCTCGGCAACATCATGTGTCCGAAGCAGCATCTGTACAGCACAAACGAGCTGTCGGGGCACAAGGGCAAGGATGCATTCACAGCGATCCGCGGCGAAGTGTTCAGGCTGAACGGCATCATCGACGCGCACCTCAGCTCGATCCCCGTTGTGTCGCGCAAGGTCCTGATGCAGTACGCCGGGGCAGATGCGACGCCGATCTTTCCCGTGCAGGTCAATGCGCTGTGCAACGGCCCGAACGGCCCCATATCCCCCTGGGTCACGATGGACAGCTCGAACAGCACGGACCCGAATGCCAAGTACCACGACTTTCGCGCATTCCGCACGACGGACGTGCGTCCTGACTGGTACTACGAGCAGATGTGGTACATGCGCAGCTTGTACCGCGTCGGCTTCATCGGCTACACACCTAAGGAGCTCGACAACATGCTGTCGGACGGACGCACCATCGGCATCTACGACAAGTACATCTACGACCTCACGCCGTACATCGCGCAGGGCAACCAGGGTGGCTACCGCATGCCCGAGGGCGTGGCACCGCCCAGCGATCTGGATCGCACGATCCTCGCGCCGGACGTCATCGAGCTCATGGCGCAGAACCCAGGCAAGGACATCAAGGACCAGTTCGATCGCCTGTCGCTCAATGCCGCGACGCTCGAAAACCAGCGCGTCTGCCTGAGAAACCTGTTCTTCATCGGCATGGTCGATGAGCGCAACTCGCCCCGGTGCACATTCTCCAAGAACTTGCTCCTGGCTCTCTCCATCGTTATGGTCGCCACCGTCGGCTTCAAATTCCTCGCAGCGCTGCAGTTCACCCGCTCAACGCCGCCCGAGGAGCATGAGAAGTTTGTCGTGTGCCAGGTGCCCTGCTACACCGAGGGCACCGACTCCATCCGCAAGACCGTCGACTCGGTCGCGCGCCTCCGCTACGACGACCGACGAAAGCTCATTGTCGTCATCTGCGACGGCAACATCATGGGCGCCGGCAACGACGCTCCCACACCGCAGCTGGTGCTCGACCTGCTGGGCGCCGATCCGCACGCGCATGCAGAGCCACGCAGCTTCCTCTCTCTCGGCGAGGGCACCAAGCAGCACAACATGGCCCGCGTATACAGCGGCCTCTACGAGCATGCAGGCCATCTCGTGCCGTATCTGGTGATAGCCAAATGCGGCACGCCAGACGAGGTCGCCCGACCCGGCAACCGAGGCAAGCGCGACTCACAGCTCGTGTTGATGCGCTTCTTCAACAAGGTGCACTTTGGCTCCCCGATGAGCCCGCTCGAGCTCGAGATGTACCACCACATCAAAAACATCATCGGCGTGAACCCTAGTTTCTACGAATACCTCCTGCAAGTCGACGCCGACACAGAGCTGGAGTCGAGCTCGCTCGCGCGCCTTATCGCTGCGTTCGTGCGAGACAAAAAGGTCATTGGGCTGTGTGGCGAGACGGCCCTCTCGAACGAGCACCAGAGCATCACCACCATGCTCCAGGTGTATGAGTACTACATCTCGCACTACCTTGTCAAGGCATTCGAGAGCTTGTTTGGCTCGATCACTTGCTTGCCCGGCTGCTTCTCCATGTTTCGATTCCGCGCTCCCGACACACAGCATCCGCTGTTCGTCGCCAACGCCGTCGTCGACGACTATGCTGAAAACCGCGTCGACACCCTGCATCTGAAAAACTTGCTGTATCTAGGCGAAGACCGATACCTCACGACGCTCGTCCTCAAACACTTCCCCGACTACAAGACCCAGTTCGTGCAGCATGCCAAATCCATGACGCTCGCGCCCGACAGCTGGAAAGTGCTCCTCTCACAGCGCCGGCGCTGGATCAACTCTACCGTGCACAACCTCTTTGAGCTGCTCAAAACGCCTCAGCTGTGCGGCTTCTGTCTCTTTTCCATGCGCTTCATTGTCCTGATTGACCTGCTCTCAACGATCATCGCCCCCGTCACCATTGGCTATCTTGTGTATCTGCTGGTCGTCGTCATCGTCGATGGCAGCACAATTCCCATGACCTCGATCATCCTCCTCGCTGGCATCTATGGCTTGCAGGCCATCATCTTCCTCCTTCACCGGCGCTTCGACATGATCGGATGGATGATTGTGTACATCTTAGGCCTGCCCCTTTGGTCGCTCATTCTCCCGCTCTATTCATTCTGGCACATGGACGACTTTTCCTGGGGCAATACACGCGTCGTCACTGGCGAGCATGGCGAGCGGCTCCTCGTGCACCAAGAGGGCGCATTTGATCCGAGCGAGATTCCTCACATGACATGGGAGCAGTACGAAAATGAGCTTTGGGACCAGCATCACCATTCCCAGTTCGCCACAGGCAATGACTCTCGTGCGCTTCCCGGCGCCCTGCGCCAACGCACCGCGAGCTTCATGTCCAACGATGCCTCATCCACCATGCATGCGAAGGCTTGGTCCGCCCCGGGGCATGCGTCTCTTCTCCAACCGGACGACGTGAGTCTTGTGGAAGGCAAAAACCCGCCAAACGACACGACTGGTCTCGGCAACATGGGTGCCCCTGATCCTCATGGCTGGTCGGACACGGTGCCAATGCAGCCGACATACATCCAGCCTGTGTCCCAAGAACGCGGCGGTGTCGGCGCCGATGCCGACCCTGACGCCGACCCCCTCTACGCCATGGACACGCGAGTGCCCCCACCACGGCTACCACCGAACGAGATCATTCGACTCGATATTCGTCGCATCATTGCAACCAACGATCTCGCGACCATCACAAAACGTCAGGTGCGTGCGCAGTTACAAGATCTCTACGGGTGCCCAATCGAGGAGAAAAAGTCGTACATCAATGCCCAGATTGAAGCGACTCTCCGCACTATGTAAGACATCGCGTGCCGAAACGATACCATGGCTTATGTACATATATAGATTTCTATATTTATGCTGAATGAATCTTTTTCGTTGGGGCTCCGTCGAGCCCCACCACCAACCATCCTCCTGCACCCCGGCTCCTGCCCTCGAACTCTCGTGATATTTAGCGCGTAATTTCTCGGTAGATCAATTCCTTGAGTTGGGCACGAGAAAGCGGCTCCTTCGAAAAGTCGGCGTCAAAAAAGCTCGGGTCCAGTGGCTCCGCCCCCGGCTCATCACTTGGATCATGGTACGGCTCCAAGTACGGATGAGATAGTGCCTCTTCCACAGTAAGACGCTTTTGAGGCGAGAACGTCAAGAGCTTGTCAAGCAAGTCAAGTGCGAGTGGCTCTGCGCGCGGAAACAGCTCCGCAAAGTTCGCTCGCTCACAATACGGAAAGGAACGGATATACTCTCTCGAGCGAGCCGATGTAATAGAGTAGAAGTCTTCCAAGGACGGTGTTCCTAGCACACCGAGAATGAGTGAGAGCTGGTGGTGGTAGTCGCGTCCTGGGAACAACGGTCGTCCCGTGAGCATTTCTGCAAAGATGCATCCCACAGACCACTGATCAATGGCCTTGGTGTATTCCTTAAACGAAAGCATAATCTCAGGTGCTCGGTACCATCGCGTAGCCACATACTCTGTCAGGAACGCCTTGCTCTCCGGCTCGGGCTGCTCAGCACTGCGCGCCAGACCGAAATCACAAATTTTCAGATCGCAATTCGCATTCAACAGCAAATTCGATGGCTTCAAGTCACGGTGTAGCACCCCAGCTGAGTGCAGTGCCTTGAGCCCACGAAGAATCTGGTACACGAAATACTGGAAATGGTCATTCGACAAGTCCTGCGTCCGAATAACTCGGTGCATATCTGTTTCCATCAGCTCTTGCACAAGGTACACTTCGGTAAAGGTCTCCAGCGACCCGGGGGGTAGAATATCGAGGATCGAAATTATGTTTTCGTGATGGAAATGGCGTAGCAGGCGGATCTCACGTAACGTGCGAAGACAGAACATTTGGTGATCAAACGGCGAGATCCGCTTCACTGCCACCCGTGTAGATGTGGGTACATGAATGGCAGAGCTGATCCTGTTAGTCCTGGACGCGCCATGGGCCGCGATCGGCGATCCGCGGCAGCTGCAACGTACTATACAACACCATACGCGCCCTCTCCGATCGTCTTCACAAGTTTGTATGAGCCACCTAGCAAAGGAATGTCTGACGGATCTTTGTTCATGTTCCGCATCGGGGTCTGCGGCTGGAAGCTAGGTAGCGTGTTGTGTGGCACATTGGTATCCGAAGAGTTCATCGTAGTGATCGTGTCAGGTCTGTGGCGGAGGTCCTCGGACATAATTTGGACGCTATCACGTGGTTCAGATGCGCCTGGGCGCGCTTTTTTTCCGCCCAACTTCCCTGACGATGCTTTTTCAATTTTGACTTGTAAAATAAGCATGGGCCCATCCACGCCTGCAGATAGACAACACTATCTTATGCGAGACGACGGGATATTCCCGTCAGCGATGAAAGATAGTACGAACCAGACTTGTAGAAAAGATCTGGCCTCGCGCAGTAGTAACGGCAACTTCAATACATCTCACGCCCATGACCACATTGCTAATGTATGCGCGTGTGTCGGAACAGCACTCATAGAGTATGCACATTCACGACCTATGCTATTGGCATGTTCCGTATTGTGTATCGTGTAGAACAATATAGTACCATCGTATTGTCAGATAGCAAATGCATCGAGTGTGCTGTTCCCGAACGCTTTCTCCTGTCACAGATATCTACAACGCACTTCTATACCATTGAGATACGGATCCACATTGCGCCAACTCGGTCTTGGCACGCCACTGTAACCTGCGACCAGATCGACGACGATCTGTAGCTGGGCACGTGGAAATGTGGGCCTTTTTCGGCTATTGACTAATTGTGTCGTGCAACCCCGCCGGGTGGCTGAGCCAAATCAACAACACATTTGACACAATGGAGGGCTGACTGCTAAGCGAGTCTCATTTTTGGCGGTTCCCATCTGAATCCTCTGGTGATATCGCTGTCATCATGTCGAACCTGCCAGATCTACCGTCAGGGTTTGGACGTGACTCGGCCTACCCGCCCATGCCTTCACGCATACCCGAAGCACCACACAATGCTGCCAGAAATCGAATATCTATGGCCCCTCGCCCTGCCTTTATGTCTGCACCATCCTCAGATGCCGAGGGAGGCGCGGCGAACCTGCCGCATTCCATGTCGCACGATGATCTCGATCAAGCAGAGGCCATTTTCACCGTTGGGGATGCAAGTCCTGTGACAGGTCCGGCGCATAAGCACGATTCGCCAGAGCGCCGTCCACTCCGCCGCCCGAAAAGTCATCAGCCACTGAGCACACAACCTGCATATCGACCAACACAGGACCCTGCAGCCATACGGCAGTCATTCGGTGCCACACCTATGGGACGGACACACTCAGACCGACCTCTGTTCGCGTCTGAACAAGCACACGCACAAGCACGAGCACAAGCACATGTCGAAGCGGAAGCTAAAGCGCGTGCAGTGCAAGAACGAGCCAAGGCCGAAGCCGAGGCAAGAGCCGAAGCAGAGGAACGAGCCGCACATGCAGCGCAAGCATCTACTTCCGAAAGAGACACAGCTGAAGCTCGCGCCTCCGAACTACAGCATGCTCGAATGCAAATGGCGACGAAGGCCACCGCATCACAAGCTCAGCACTCGCTTGTCACTAAATCCGCTAATACGAGTGCTGCCCATTCAACACCCATGCTACCTGCGATTCGCGTGTCTTTGCCCGATGTTCAGTCACTTGAGCAACAGCGACTGCGAGTCAACGAGTCGGACAACGACCTCGATAAGCTTCGTTGGGCTGTCCAGGTGCTCAAGTACGTTGAGCGCATGCGGATTAGTGGCACGGAGCTTGAGGACCCTGTGACGACATGGATTGAAGAGGCTATTACGCAAATCGTGCAGTGTGCATCACATCCGCAGCCCAAGGCAGAGGCATTGTATGCGCGAGGTGATTTGTTGGCAAGTGGTGCATTTCCAGCGTATGTCGCGAAGGATCTTCGTTCTGCCTTTAGTGACTTTGAACGTTCCGCACGCATGGGCTGGGCACCTAGCTGGTTTCGCATTGGCCGCGACTATGAGACGCTTGGTGACATTGCACGCGCCCGCACGGCTTACGGTCGTGGCGTACAGCGAAGTGACGTCGGATGCATGTATAGGATGGGCATGGCTAAAGTCATGGGTCAACTCGAGGTGCCACAAGACTTACATGAGGGCATCTCATTACTGCAAGCATCAGCAGATGCATCCACTGTTGATACTCCCCATCCTGCGTATGTCTATGGACTCATCTTGGCCGGGGAACTTTCGACCATACCGATACCCATCGAGGCGTTTGCTACGCCAGACAATCCATCCCCAACACGCGCGTCACTTATGCCGCTCGGCCGCGAGTACCTGCAACGAGCAGCATATCTCAACTTGCCAGCAGCGCAGTCCAAGTGTGGCTGGTGCTATGAACATGCCCAACTCAGTTTCCCATTCGACCCGTTGATGAGTGTGCAGTACTATAGTGCGGCTAGTCAGGGTGGCGAGCCGGAGGCCGATATGGCTCTCAGCAAATGGTTCCTGTGCGGTGCTGAAGGCTGTTTCGATAAAAATGAGTCACTTGCATGGACCTTTGCTGAACGTGCAGCCAAACACCATCTGCCAACGGCTGAATTCGCAATGGGCTACTACCTCGAGGTCGGGATTGGCGTGCCAATCGACTTGGAGGCAGCTCGTATTTGGTACGGGAAAGCGTCAGCGCAGGGCAACTCAGACGCTGCTGAGCGCCTTGCTGCTTTGCAGGCGTCGCAGTCGGAGGCACTGTCTCGTGCGCAGCATCAAGCGCATCTACATGAACGCTTGTATTCGGCACACCAACGAGCACGCAAAGTCTCAGGTGGAAGTCAGCATAACGGTGGCGCCGAGCCGACTGGTTCTGGCCCTTCTGGCAGTAGCGGAAGCAGTGGCACTGAACTTGCACGGCGACGGACAATGCTTATGGCTGAGGCTAGTGCCCAGCGACGACGCACGACGCCCGTGCCGGCGCACTCACGAACCTCAGGCGCTACTTCGCATGGCATGCTGCCGACACCAACAGCCACATCACGTCCAAGCAAAGGCCCACAAACTTTCAGCGAAATGGGATACCACCCGAAACATGATAAAGAATGCACTATATGCTAGAGATGTGCTATTCGGACTCGTATTGATATTTGTGTAGAGGCACCCTCATTTTATGTCGTTCTTTATTGTTCAAGGAAAAACTTATCAACACCGTCGCCCTCGGATAACGAGTAATCAGGGCTTGGAATCGAGCCAGTTCCATGTCGTCGATGCTACAATGCTACAAGACAATGAAATAGAAAAAAAAAAATAGGACAAAAATGTTCATCCCCACGGCCATAGAGCACAAACACCGTCTATCATGTAGAATCTAGCCCGCATCTATTGCCATCTCAAAAATATGGCTTTTACTTGCCCTGAGGAGCCTCCTTGTAGGCGAGACAGTGCTCCTCGTTCATGGCAGCAACGATGGTGACCATGAGGTCCTTGCCATCTTCAAAGTCGTTGGTAATCTGGTCACCAAGCTCGCCCTCAGGCATCTTCACATCATCCTTCGACGAGCCGTCGTTCGACATCAGGTTGAGGTAGCCGTCGTCGATGTTGATCAGCTGGTACTCACGACGAGTCACGTTCGGCACGTCCATGTTGTGCGTCGATGGCGAAATGTCTTCGTACTTGCGGCCAGTGAAGATGTCAATGGCAACCAGGTGAACCTTTGCGTGTCCGTGCTTGCCGGTCTTCGAGGTCGACATGTCGACGATCTTGCAAGGACGGCCCTTGATCACAACGTGACCGTTCTTGCGGAGAGCCGAGCACTGCTGAGGGTAGGTAACCGAAGCTCCAGCGTGAGCGGTCTCGAAGTTGACGTTCTCAGCCTCGTTGTCAGACTAGCATGCTAGTTAGTCTATCATACACACGTTCACTTTCTGTTCACACGTACCATGGCTAGTCGTTGTGGTGCAGAAACGAAAAGCTGACGGCAGAACTCTTGACGGGCGCCCCGAAGAAGACACTCGGCCGTAGGTCCCACTCAAACTTGGCCTTTCGTGTGTTCTACGTGCAAGAATTGGGAATCTATATATGATATTTGCAAATATTATCCAAACCTACTTTTTTTTTCACTCTCTTTTTTAACAACTTCATGCTTTGAACCTAGGCTTCTTTATTCTTTTTTCACTAGTGAGTGGACCTGGAGTGCCTTCCTCTAGTCCACTAACAACGTGCAGCAAAATTATAGTCATCCATACCGCGTCTGCCGGACTGTGTTCTGTGGAGGTCTGTCAGTATTGTCGCATGCTGCGGTAAAAGCACGTCCCGTATGTTCGGCCGAGATTCTGGCACATGGGTGCAAGGTGGCGAAACAGAAAAAAAATCCCCAAAATGAATGAATTTACGCACGTACAACACACCGCTGCTTGTCCCTCCGAAACGTGACCTCCCTCTCCTTCCGTGTCCCGTGACTTGCCACACGCCGTTGCGCGCTACGCGTCGTTACAACACCGCGAAGCGCTCCACTGCTAGAAATTGGTAGTCCTCATGACGTCGCCGAACGGAGCAGGTCATGCGCCTCCGAGCGAAGCATCGCACGTGTATGTAGAACAACCGGCTGCTTATACGGATGCGACGCAAACGACACACGATACGTCTGATGCCGCGGGAGCACGGGCTGCAACCGACGCCAGTCACAATGCTGGACAGTCTGGTATTGAGAAAGACGTCGGCACAATTCTCGCAGGCCTAAATCAGGAACAGCTAGAAAGTATCGTCGCTGCTGCGCGTGCCACAGACAGCAGTGACCAGCATGGCTATGGGACGAACCAGTATGACACAGCCAATGCACTAGCACATCTTCCTCCAGGCTTAGGGCAAGCAGCCTCGACCTTGACGTCGTTTGCGTCTTCGTTCAAGCGTACGAATCCACCAGTCATTCCGACCGACGAGGAGATCACGGCTGGAACGGCTCTTTCCGACCCTCCGACTCACCTGGGCGATGCACCTCCGCCGCCAGGGATGGAACATGACATGCATCATCAGCGCCACGTTCACAGTCAGGCGCACAAGAATGCCACATCTGCTGCACATGAATCAGCAGCGACTGCGGCCGCCCTGGCAGCAATGGGCACTCTGGCAGGTCGTCAGCTGCCGCCTCAATCCCAAGCTCATGCACTAGGCCAAAGGGACGGGACTCTTGGTGCAGATGCCACTGGCATGGACGCAAAGTTTGTCAATGATCACACCTTAAACAGCGCGCGATACAAACGCAAAGGTCCTGAGCTTGACCGACAGCGCAAAGACAATCACAAGGAGGTAGAGCGTCGGCGTCGCTCAGCCATCAACGACGGCATTGTTCAGCTCTCGCAGATTGTGCCAGGGTGTGACGTCAAAAACACGAACAAAGGATCGATCATCATTGCTGCCGTGAGATATATCCAGGATCTCAAGAACAATGAGGCGAGTAATATTGAGAAATGGACTTTGGAAAAGCTGTTGATGGACCAGGCCATGAACGACCTTAGTATGTCGCTGGACGAGAGTCGGCGCGAGGTCGAACGGTTGCGTGCCCAGCTCGGAATGGCAGAAGCCAACAGCTCAGCGGGAGCTAGTGAAAAACATGCAGGAGCACCAGGTGCGGCCGGTGGCACGCATCACTATCCTGCTCAGCGCTTCCCTGGACAGCCACCGTTCCAAACCGATTCCAACGATGGCACACATGCCGGCCCAGATTTGGGCGTCTCATTGGACCAGAGTCATGTTGCGCATGGCGCACCTGGCACAGGTCTTGATCATACGAGCATGCTTGGATCGCACGGCCTTGATACTGATGCGAACAAGAGGCCCCGTCTTGTGTGAGTTGGTCGTTGGTGATTCATCATTCCTTGCGCTCTCCATGCCCGTTGATTTCGGTCTTGGCCTCCCCGCCCCCATCTATCCCTCTCGTGTAACTTATTTTGTTAGTGTGTATGGATGATTTTGGTTCGAGTGCGCTTGTTCTTCCACACCATGTCACATTCTAATCGATTCCCATCTTTGTGATCCCATCGAGACGGTTCATCATCCATAAGAGTGACTCTTCTGTTTTTCAAGCATTCGCCAATATCTGCCTGTGCAAAATGTTGGCGTGATTCTCGTGGATTTTCCAATTATTCACACTCTTCCCTCTTCTCTCGTTTTCTATTGTCTACACAGCTACGCTGTTTCACTTATGTACGAAGAAATGCACCTCGTGTTCGCTCCTGCATGTCTGTAATGCAAAGGACGACCGCAGCTGCTTGCGGTGATGTATCTAATGAAGCTTGCGCCACTGCTTGGAGGCGTAACAACATGGGTGCATGGGAGCGAACAAGATGCAGTCCGCCATCGTGCTCAACGGCGATATCCAGTAGGACCAAAGCCAGGGCCATGGAGGCAGTCCAGACGTCCGCATGATTTGAGGAATCAGAACTCCATACGTCCACGACGCCCAGTACTTCTGGTAATGCGCGCGTTGGGAAAAAGGCGGCATTTCGTCCGCACCAACACAACACACAGAGTGTGTAAAGTACTGCACTCGTGGAATTGGGTGTAAGAGTCGTATCGCTGCCTGCATACATCCGCGAAGCTGTCTGGCGGGCATGATCCAAGCGGCGAATCAACGGGAAGATGAATGAAGAGGATGCGACGGCCGTAAATGGCACCGTGGGGCGCACACTCCATGCGGGTGCGAACGGAACGTCCTTCATCGATGCAGACCGGACTCGCGCCATATCAGATGCGTAGGACGCTGCAATCCGCGCCTCACCAGTCTGCTGCATTCTTGACATGGCTGCCCCCACGAGGCGGCCAGCCATTTCTGTGGTGTCTGGAAGGGGAGCTGTTGCCGCAGAACCAGAGCTGCTGCCATCACGACTCAATTCCATGGCGGCAGCAGCGACAGCTCGCAGCATCGACAGCCGCTGCGCCAGAGAATAGTGGGGGGAGAAGAACTGTTCGTACAGAGCATCGACCACCGGCATAGGCGCGGCAACGCACAAAGCGCTGAGCGCACGTGTGCGTTTTAAATCAAAGTCTCGTAGTTCATACGTATCTTGCATCGACGCTAGTGCGGTGGCCAAGTCCACCGCATGTTCTGCAATTTCGTAGCCCCAGCCAGTTTTGCGCCTGATTAGCGACTCGGCGTGTTTGAGTACACATTTGTTCGCTTCATAGTCACGTTCGCGTGCCAGAGGCGCTAGCTCGTAGATATAAACGGGGACACGCGGCTTTTTTCGAAGTGCATCGCCCAGCATAGTCGAAGAGTCTTGCGGATCATAGGGATCTTCTTCTTCGACCGCATCACCTGTGCGAACGCCACTGTCAACGCGGGCGCTCATGTCCGCACCTACATCGGACGCATCCGAGTCGGACGATTCTTCATCATAGATGTACAATCCGTTCAAAGACGATGCATTTCGCTCCGTACGTGGGGACGCACGCGCACCTTCTTGTGGATGCACTTCCTCGATTAGCACACGCGCAGGCACTCGGCGCGGCAAGCGGAGCGTCGGTGGCGAGGACCGTCGTCTAGGACGAGGCGCTTCTTCTGCCGCAATGCGTTGGGCAAACGCGTTTGTACCTTTAGTGCTCAAGGACTGCATTTGCTCCAGCAAACGCGTCGATTCATCGCGCCACGGAAATGGACGAGTGTCAGGCCAAAAGGGCCCCTGGCGCTCGTAGGCTGCTCGCAAGACACGGCAAACACCTCGTCCATCGCCCCTGCCATCCCACACTTCAGCGGGGAACTTTAGTGGGGCTTCATTGGTAGCTTGGCTCAAGATCTCCGCAACAAGCATGCCAAGACGCCGGATTCGCGCATCTGTATGCTCTAGATATGCAGAAACACCCTGAAGAAACTCCATCGATTGGGCATGAGTGGTAAGTGCAGTCTTATTTTCGTGCGTAATGCGTATTGCCATGAGGACCATCAATGTGATACTTTGTGCATGGGTATAAGAGGCATGCGCAATATGTTTGGGATGACTCCAAACGTGGATGAGCTCTTGCAAGCTAGTGCGAGCATCTGCATCACAGGCCCACGCTGCCAATGCAATCGAGAAAAGCGGTGTCCATTCAGTGTGAGCATGCGCTTTATCGACATGAACGAGAGGCAGGCGTGGCGCTTCAGCAGTCCCCAAGACAGTCTGCAAGACCAGATACGCTGTATAGGCCCAGCGCCACGCCTCTGTGGTAAGAAAGGCACGTCCTTCAGTGCCAGGAGCCCTTTCCTGCTGGGCCACAGGCCACGCATATGACGTCGAGTTCAAGCGCGCATTCAGTGCATACGCCAGAGAGAGTGCAAGGACTTCTTGCGTCGACGGGTCGCACGCATCATACATGGCATGCCATGCGTTTTTCGCATGTGATGCTATTGTCGTTGTTGACTCCAGCGAGGACTGAATGTGGGGCAGCATTTGGTCCCACCACGTAGGAGGTACGCGCTGCAAGAGTGCGCCGGTGCGTGCGAAGCGCGTGAGAAGACGCGCAATGCGAGAGGGATCGATTTCAATCGCGTCATGGATGCCTGCTGACATGTCACCAAGCCATGTGCCATACATGTCCAAAAGTGACTTTCGATCACGATGCGGTCCAAACACGTTCGCTACGCGCGTCGGTAACGCAGAGACATTCGCCACTGCGTCATCCCACAATATGTCGCGACGAGCGGCGTGTGGCTCACTATGCACTGCTTCGAGCATGTGGCGCAGTAAAGTCGATGAATCGAGACGTGTCAGCACATAGTACAGGGCATCAAGTGTGGCGGGATGGCAGTCAACTCGACCTCTCAGCAAGGCCGAGCAAGTTTGCAACGTGTACACCCATACTGTGGAAGCATTGCTTGGTATAAACCAACCATCTAGCACCGTTTCATACAGATTGTGTTCATGCAAGCCAGGCGCCCATGTTACAAGCGTGACTGTCAACAGGGTATGTTGGCACGTGCTCCACCATGTTGAGATCCAGTGCGGATCGGTTGGTGCATCCTTTGCAAGCTGGTTGTATTGCGCGGGGAGAGCATGAACTAGTGCAAGTGGCAGAAGCACAGCCTCTATGACTTGCTGCCATTGAGTCGCAGATGCTAGTCGTGTAGGCCATGCATCGGCCATCAAGAGCAGAGGGACCAGGTGTATGTGCGGAAGGTTACGCGAGCGTGTGCCCAGTTGGAGGTCTGGGCACGGAATTTTGGCGAAATTTGACGTCACAGATGTTCGCCACCAAATTATCATCGGATTCCAATTAGAATCATCCAGTCTCGGCGGGGAACGATACTATCGGACTCTACCCAACTATACACTGTGATCTGATCTGAATTCGGCATGCCGCAAGAAACGCTCCAGCCAACGCCAGGGGGTGGCCTTTGTATTGCATGGCAACTCTGCGGAAAGCCTGTGCTACTGATTGGCGGTGGTGAAGTAGCGGCAAGTCGTATCGTGCATCTGAAGAGTGCTGATGCGCATATCACACTGCTAGCACCACGCGATGGACTGCATCCAGATGTAGAAACATGGATCAAGACAGGGGTCATCCAGCGATATATTCCCGCTTTGTACAAAGATACATCACAGCTTGTGCAAGACGATGGAAGCGACTATACCATGGTGCTCACAGCGATTGATGATGCTCAGCTTAGTCATGGCGTCTGTCAATGGTGTCGGGAACGCCGCATCCCCGTAAATGTCGCAGACGTGCCACCAGAGTGCGATTTTTACTTTGGCTCCATGATCCGTCGTGGTCCATTGCAGGTCATGGTCTCTACGGGCGGCCGTGGCCCTCGTTTAGCGCGTAAGATGCGCCAGTGCATTGAGGCTGCGCTCCCTGAACGGGCAGGCGATGCTATTATGCAAGTTGGCATGCTACGTTCAAAGCTCCGCCACGTCTCCCCAGATCCTCAGGACAGCGCAGCTCGCATGTCTTGGATGACAAAGGTCTGTGAGGCCAAGACTCTTGACGAGCTTGCTATGCTTGATGAAGCAACGGCAGAGCGATGGGTCCACGAAGATTGGCCCACTCGTCGCATTCCTTCGTCATCACTGACATCACTATCATGGCCATCATCGATGGCATCCATTCTGGCCTCCTATCTGTCTCGAGTCATAATTGTGCCATGTTCGCGAGACGTGCTGAGTTTTACTCTCGGCGCAGCAAGCACCGGTCTTGCAGTCCTCGCCTGGTCTATCCGCAAGTAATGGAGCGAAAAAATTTCCATACATATATATTTAAACATGTACAAATATATCCGAGGATTAGTTGGCCGCGTGCTCATGCTGGGTGCGTGTTGTGTAACGGTGAAAGATAGGTTGTGCCTTTGTGCGTGCATCATCAACAAGTCCGCGAGTTCGTGCTTACTGTGCGTTTAGGCGACAATCACCGAACCTGTTCCGCGTACTGAGGCTGGAATTCTTGCGGCGCATACTCTTGTTGTACAGGCACGCCTTCATACGGGGAGGGCCCATGCGGATCAACATGCACAGGTGGCTGTTCGTGTGATTCTGCGATCGGCGCGTTAGCGGAAGGCGGTATGCCGATAGAAGGGGGGCCCTGCTGCTGGACGCCTTGCTGCAAATATGCTAGGGGGCCTGCAGCCGCGTTAGAGTTGACGACTTGCGGAGGCGGCATTGCCGACGAAGACGATAGAGAAGCGGCGCTAGGGGCATTTTTGTACATAGTAGAAGATAGCGAAGGTGCTGCTCCGGTCACTGTGCTAGAAGACTCGACAGATGGCACTGTTGTCGGCGGTGGCATGGCAGGAGGCGCCGTGGTCGACATTGTGTGAAGCGCTCCCGAAGGAACCGACGTTGGCACATTAGTCGCATACGATGGAGGCGGCGAGGAAGATGCCATATTAGGATCAACCCCATACGGAGCAGGCGCAGGATGAATGGGTGCCGAAGAGGTAGTCGTAGATGGCGCTGAAAGCGACGCTGCTGGCATTGTCGTCATGGACACAGACGATTCGGACTGCGTCGGTGGAGCGTACGGCAGGATTGACGACGTTCTCGTTGGGTCATCGTAAGAAGGATTCTCGAAAGAGGGAGGCGCCCGGGAGCTCGGCGAGACAGCATTTATCCTTGACGATGGCAAGGACATGGCTGGGCTTGACGGGCGGTCATACGCCACGGGCGGACGTGTGTGTTGTCGTCCCAACGGCGAGAGACTGCGGTATGCATGCGGCTCAGACGAGTACATGCTTGTAGCGCGGCCATTTGCAGGCATGTATGTATCAGGCATAGGGATAAGACTGGACTGAGCACTCGCTGCCTGCAACGCCTTTGTGCTGCCCACACCTTCCAAGTATTGACGATTGTCGCGGCCTTCGGGGGCTCTGTTCGCATCCATATGCAGCGGCTGCGATGCCGATGGTGGCTGGGGCATTGGCGGGAACGCGGGAATAGCATCACTAGCGTAGTTTAGGCCTGAGTCAGCAAGGAGTTGTTGGTAAGCGCCCTGCGGAGGTCTTGACGCTTCCATGCCCCCGTACGAGTGGTTGAACATGGCTGACTGATGAAACTCCGGTCCCTCCTCATAGAAACCTGGTGATGACGCCGACGATGGCATCGTTTGTGACGGCGACGCGTAGCGGCGACTTGGTTCTTCCATTGATTGCACGGGATCAACTGCTTCATGCACTGTTGGGAGGCCAGTTCCGCCAACCACGCCACCCTGCATCATTTGAGCGGACTCGTTGTTGTTCGTAACATTCTGTATCGGCATGGGCTCGGACGGAGCGACCCAGCCCTGGCTTCCCTGCTCCACATCACTGACGGGTGCAAAGTGAGGCGGGCCGGTCGCTTCCATCATCCCTGAGCTGCCCATGGGACCGGTTGCTACCACACCATCAGCGCCACCGACCATGGCGCCTGGACCACCCATTGACGCACTCGGTCCGGCGCTTGGTCCTGGTGCAGGGCCGGGAATTGGGCTGTAGCGCGCGGGTGCCACGCCAACAGCACTTGGGCCAATCGACTGGTTCGTAGAGTCACCCATACGCGAATTGATCATGAAAGATGTCGGTGAAGACTGATTCCGGTCAACATTCATTTGTGATTCACGAGGCTCGAACGTGATCGACTCGAGTTGTCGCACGGCCTCCTGTAGCAGGCGGTTCGTCCGGGCTTCATTGCGGTAGGGGGCACGGCCTTCATTCGGCACCGTCGGAATCAGTGGTACTTCTTCCACAAGCAGACGGCACGACTCAGCAATCACGATAGACTTCTCGGCGAGCTCCATAAGCCCACCACTTTTTAGACTGAGTGCCTCGACTATTGTTCGGCGCTTGTAATCACCCAAGGCCGCTTCTTCATGTGCCATTTCATTGTTCAAAACTTCCATATCGCTGCGCAGCTCACGTAGACTGCTCGTAACCTTCGCAAGGTCCTTGTTCTCAGGTCCCATCTTTGCCAACCTTCGTTCCATAGCTTCAATCTTTCCGACCAATGCACGTCGCCTGCCTTTGAATTCGGCATATTTTTCCTCTCGGGAACGGATAGACTTGAGATGCAGGCGCATCGTCGAGACGTAGTAGTTGTAGCGAAGCTCCGCGCGACTGAGATACTCAAACAACAGAGCAACCTTGGGCAAAATATCTTCCAAGTCATCACCTTCGTTACTGCCCCAAGCTCTCAGCGCATCGGAGCTAAGCTGAATCTCGGTGGCAGTCTTGGCATTTGCCGCCACAAACGCTTTCTCTCTATGAATCATCTCCTGCAGCTGCTTCAGGTCGCTATTTCCCAGAGAGGGAATCTTGGAGTTGTGCGCCACTGCCGACTGAGCTTTCTTGAACAGTGACATGGCTAGCTGATACGTCAGCGGACGGGTGTGCGCTGTTGATGGGTGACGTGTTTGTGTGTGGCCCAAAACAATCCACCTTTCTCCGGCAGGTTTCGCCAAGTTTCCGCCTCGCACCTCCCTCTTAGGACGGGGCCCATGCACTAGGAAGTATGCGTGCGCTGTCCGACAACATTTTTGAAAATTTTCTCCCCTACCCTCCAACCGGGCGCTAGCTCGGAATGCACGATGTATGATGTCATATTTGCCACGTGACACCTGTCTAGACCTGCTGCGTCGGCTCGGCTAATCCAAGGGTCTACTCTTCTGTTGCCGACACTTGTCATTTTGTGGTAGAGAAACCGTGTGCGACATAGAAGTAGATGAGTGGACATGGCGGCGAGGAGCACGCACAAGCGGAAACGCAGTGCTATACGCGCTGATAATGAGCGCGGGAAGCCAGGCGGTCTAGGTGGTGGCCGTCTCACACTCTCCATGTATGAATGGTCGCCTTCAGCGCGTGAAGAGCTAAAGCGTGCATTGTATACCCATCCTTTCAACCATACTGTCGACGTGCTAGTCCCGCACACTTCATTCTTAACGCAAAATTTCATCTCATCCTTGCAACGCGTTCTGCAGAATGCAGGTTCTGGTCCATGCATAGCGCATGTACCCCTAGCGCTGTTCCTTGAGCCAACGTTCGTGGCTCAGTACATTCGGACTGGCTCTCTATATGCGCTGAGTGCCACCTGGCTCGATACCCAAGACTCTGTTTGTCTCGACGGGCAGGGCATGCTCGTTCTCTCCGTGACGAAAGATACGTACCAGCAACTAGGTCTAGTCGGTCGTCCAAGTCGTTTTGCTCGTGGTGCCTCTGGGCGAAAGGCTGATCGACATAGTGGCGCTATCTCTCGCTATATTATTGAGCTTCCGCTCTTAGATCCCTCGTTTATTCCAGGGAAACGAGGCTACGAACGAGCGAAGCAGTGCTTGTTGGCTTGGGATCAAGCACGCTCCAAGTCAAGCGCAGTCCCGATGCTCATCAATGGCGTTCCAGCATCATGGTCAATGCTGCTCGTTTGGACTCCTCCGGAACTAACGACAACTGAGACGCCGTTTCTACATGGTCATCGCATTTGGGCTCCTATCGAGTATGCCCCGCTACAACAGGCGCACGTCATGCAGGCGCTTGCTCCAACGTTGCAAATGGACTCTTGCACTGACGTTTGGATTCCGCCCGCACCGATGCTGGCAACGTCGTTTGAATCTGTGCCTGGGGACCGATGGACTTCTATCTGCGAATATCTCGAGTGGACCGGTCTTGCTTCTATGCGTGCGCCTCGGCTCCAGACATACGATCGATGCGATCCGCGGATCGCCATGTATGCACCCATCTCTGGCAGTTGTCCGGGCGCTTTTCTGCATGTTCATATACGTGGTATGCTTCCGCCGTCTCTTTTAAGTTGCGTACTCGATTGTATGTGGGATGAGCTTGATGTGTCGCCCCGGTCAGCTTGGGCCTCGATTACCGTGAGCGGATTTTCTGACTCCCCTATTGCCTGGACGTCTAAGTACCCTGGACTGGGACTAGCTTTGGGCAGTGCTTCGTCGAGATCTGATGCGTTTCGCGACGGCTACAACGCTGCGCAGCGTGCGCGCAAGGTGCGAAGGAAGAGCCATACCCGGCGGGGCGAGTCTGAACACGGACTCTTTCGAACTGGTGAGAATGGTTGGACGATGCTCCTTTCTTCGGACCGTTCGCAGCACAAGGGCCACGTTGCGCTCATCGATTCTGTGGAGCTTGATACCCACATGTAGTAAGTTGGCGTGTGTTGTAGCCATGTATGCATCTATGAAGAGCGTGCGAAGATTTCTCCATGATTAAATATGGCCATCATCGGCGTATCAGGCCGACGTTCATTCATACATGATCAATGTTGAGCTTATCAGACTATAAGCATGCGTATCGCAAGGTATGGCCTGGGCTATCGATTCTTCTAGGAGCGGGGAGGGGAATACTTATAAGATTGCCTCGTTGGGTACGGCTATTTTTTCACCAGTCGAACCTCGGCCACACGCGTTCCAATCGGCCATCCTGCTTGGTTAACCCGGTCATCCGCGCATACTTCACAACATGATGTTCTATCTAAACGGTTTACCCTGCGTAGGGCCTGATCAACGTATGCGCGGCTACACACAGGCTCTTATGTTGCA
>ERZ501049.65-NODE-65-length-33980-cov-31.947944_pt1 | contig 33980 bp, 29 predicted proteins | sample MGYA00510866_ERZ501049 | MGnify/ENA primary metagenome ERZ501049 (study PRJEB25958, sample SAMN03398519) | human skin metagenome | study: EMG produced TPA metagenomics assembly of the Human Skin Microbiome Metagenome (human skin metagenome) data set. | reverse complement strand
CATGACGAAAAGGCGCACACGAATCCACTGCCGTTGGAGGACCTTGTTCTGCGTGGAATTGAGCTCGGCCGCTCGCTGGCACATACAACGAGTGGCGCCACGCAGACGCGAACGGAAAATGTAGAAAAAGAGCTGGATGATGTCCAACGTGCACTGAAAGATCACCATGCCCACACTTATTCGATGGAGGGCGCTCAATGCGGGTTCGCAGCGGATTATACGAAGCGGCCACATGTGATCCGCGTCAAAGTCGCAAGTGATCAGTTTTTGATCCAAACGCGTAATAACTATCATTTGGTTGATTGGATCGAGGCCATACAAGGCTCGATCAATGTAGCGACGGATCTGGACCGGCGCACAATGCCCAAGTTTGTCACGCTTCCGCGCCGTCGACGTCGCCGCCGTGACATGGAGGCTATGGTGATTCGCGACCAAAATGCCGAGCAACACCGACGCCCGTCGATACAATCGCCCACAAGTATTAGCGATTCTCACTTGAATAGTTACGCACAAAATTTGCAAGTGTGAAATTCTTGTTTGCATTTAGTGTGTGTGTGTGTGTGTGTGTGTGGGCAAGAGTGCAAGCCTATCGTTTTAAAGCATTGAAACGCTGCATGAGAGCATGCCATTCATTGTCCTGTGGATGTACCGCTGTGGCAACGGTAGGCGCACGTCCGAGGACGGTATGACGCGTGGATGCCGGTGGAGATGAGGTCGTGCAGGTATCTGGTGAGAAGGAAGCTTCTGTGTCCGTTGCATTTTGACAAGCGACCTCGGCAGGTACTTGGACTTGGTACGCTCTGCAAACTGAAAAGAAAAAAAGATTGGTTAGCCTCCCCTCTCCCGCGCTATCACACATACTTTCGGTGAGGTAAGCATCAACAAGCTCGGGTGATGGCATAGAGAAAGCCAATTTCCGCGTAATACGTTCCGGCACACGACCATCGGGATTTTCTAGCGCCGCATCGGCGAACTCTGAGCCATAGCGTGCACTAAGCATGTCCTTAAGTACATGCAATTCCTGAAGCTCCGTTCGGTGCGCTGCATGGATGACAGCTAGCATAGGCTCACGTATAGCATCATCGGGTTCAGTACTGACGAGGAAGACAGAGTAAGTGGATGCGCATGAAAACAAAAAAAAAAAATCGAAGGCAACATACTTTTTCAGCTCAAGTAATGCAAAGCGAGCATGCAAAGTCTCACAATACAGCTCAAGCACCTCAAGAAGTTCTAAATGAACCTGATCAGCGTGAGTAAACACATAGGATAAGGTGGGCACGTTGGATAAGGTGAAGCAGGCATACATACATCGTCCATAATGAGCGACTCGACCTTAATACGAGCCGATTCAAGCTTGCCACGCTCCACCAGCTCAGCTATGTCAAGTCGGGCTCGCTTCGCAAGAGCGGCCTTTTTCTCTTGTAGCATGCGTGAGCGCTGAATCGCCAGCTTCAGCTGAATCTTTGTCCGTGCAGCATTCCAACGAGTCATCGCGATGTCAATCCAGTCGCTCCAATGACTATGAAGGCACACCGAACCGTCCGCGCAAGACGTGTAACACGAAGTACGGCGAACATGGGAATTTGGGCCTCACACTCCACGCACACGCGGCAGCAGTTTCTATGATCGGCGATTTGTTCTGTCTGTGTGTCGTCGGCGCGTAAATGAATGAAAGAGATCCTATGGCACGTGGGCTCAATGACGCGTCCATCGCTCCACAGCAAACGCGATCAGTGATCGAGCGAGCAGCGCGTCGTGACGTCGTCTGTTGCTCCCGGCCTATACCAGGAATGAGGCACCAGAATGACATGGAAGAAGACGAGTTGGACCAGTCTACGGTCATGAGCATGGCGGACGATGCCGAGCAAGAGAAGCAGAGACAGGAAAGCGAGCCCCTGGACCCCATGGCACTCTTAGCCTACTACCGCCGACTACTCCCATTTAAATCGCTCTACACATGGCTGAATCGCGACATTACGCCTACACGGCATTTCACACACCGCGAATTCGCGCTCACGCTACAAAATGATGCATATCTGCGCTATCAGAGCTATTCTACATGGGACGAGTGGAAGAAGGAAGTGTGTCGAATGAATCCATCTCGTTTCGAGATCGGGCCTGTGTACAGTGCGAAGCCTAAAGACCGCAAGACATTGCAGAAAGCGAGCTTCCGACCGGTTGCACGTGAGCTCGTGTTTGACATTGACATGACGGACTATGACGAGATTCGTACGTGCTGCTCGGACAAGAGTATCTGCCATCGATGCTGGAAACTCATCGCCGTGGCGGCCGAGGTGCTCGACATGACACTGCGAGAGGATTTCGGATTCCGGCACCTTGTATGGGTATATTCGGGCCGTCGAGGTATTCACTGCTGGGTATCGGACCAAGAAGCATTTCAACTGGCGGACGACGCACGCAAAGCACTCGTCGGTTGGATCGAGGTGGTAAAGGGCGGCGCGAATCAGGCCAAAAAAGTCGCGCTGGGCTCATCGATGCCGGGACATCACCGCGTCTTGCACCCAAGTTTGCGACGTGCGCTGGGGCAAGACGTCCTTCGATCAACTGCGTCTGCATCCAGTGCAGCGACCGAGAGTCACCCACGCCAAGGTGGAAGTGGACTGCTTCAACGGGCATTTGTCGACGTCATACTGCGGGACCAAGACTGTTTTCGTGATCCACAGCGCTCAGACGTGCTGCTTGCGCTCCTGCCAGCATCGGAAACGGATGCCGTTGCACGTTTGCAAAGTAAATGGGCTTCGTCTGCACGATCGAGTGTGCAGAAATGGGACGACGTTCTTGACATGGCGGCGCGGAGCGCGGAGCGAGTAAAGCCCATGTGGATTGCCGCTCTAGAAGATATCGTGCTGCAGTACACGTATCCGCGCATTGACGCAGAAGTGTCGAAGAGGCAAAACCACTTGCTAAAGGCGCCGTTCGTCGTGCATCCTTCGACAGGCCGTGTTTGTGTGCCGCTGGAACTCGATCAGGTCCAAATGTTTGATCCGCACTCCAGCGCGCCAACGATTGCACAAATCCTGCAGGAGCTGAATCAGGAATCGACAAACGCGTCCTCAGCACGTGGTGAGTGGGAAAAAACGTCTCTGCGCCCCTTTGTCGAACAGTTTGATCGGGCTTGCACTCGCATGGTTCGCGAGACGCAAGAGGCTAAGCGTGCGGCCCAGCGGCACTCGCTGGACTTTTAGCGGCACATACGGCTGATGCGGCGGGTGGTGTATGCGCTGCTTGTGCCGCACTCTTGTTCAAGACAGACGCGTACAAACTCGAGGGACCTCGTCGCTCAGGCGCTCGAGTTGTGTCGAGGCCTGCACTGGTCACAGCGACCATGCTTGAAGTGTCTGAAACAGAGGCCGCTGCTGTTGGCGATGGCGATGACGATGACATGCCCGGCGGCAATACCACATGTGCTAGTGCGTGCACATCGACATCCAGCTCAGCACTAAGCTCTTTTAGACACCAGCGCGGCAACGCGTCAAATCCATGAACGGCATGTGCACGCATCCAGTGTAGTCGCAAATACTGAAGGATGACTTGGCGGGCTTGCTCGACGGTCTCGGAGGCACGCCCGGTGGGGAAAGGGCCACTCTCGGTCAGCACAATCTGATCGACGATGAGCTCATACAAATGCGGTGCATTGCGTACGGAGAGTTGCTGCAGCATCTGCGTCAAGATGTAGCTCAAGAGGGGATCGCATTGCTCGATGATGTGCGGCCATCGCTTCGCTTGCACAAGGCTCGGAAGCTTGGTCAGGACAGCCTGCGTCGTAAGGGCCGTCGCGCGTTCATCATGACTAGAGTGTGTGCGCACGGCGTCAATGTAAGCAAGATATGCATCCCCAGGGGTTTCGACCGAGCATCTCTGTGTTGACGACAAGGACGCGTCCGTTGCGCTGCTAGTAACGAGCTTGCTGGTCGAGTCAACCTTGTCCGCAAGCACTGTCGTCAAAACCTCGTGCCAAAATGCTTGCGCTGCGTGTTTTGTCGCTAGATCATCACCACAACAGCAGGCCATCGCGTGTAAACACGCTTTGTCCTCGTAAACGAGTGGATGCTTCAAAAGTGCGTCACATGCAGACACCCGATGCGTCAAGAGCGCATGTGTCAGCACGAGACGCGCAGCATCTATCCATGCATACTCGGAGGCCAGTATCTCAGCCAGATGCAATTGCTCTGTTGGAGCGATGAACTTAGAAGCCTCGATGCGCCCGAAATACAGGAGTGAGCGAAGCTGATACGAGGCACCTTTCGACAAAGTCGGTTGTGCTCGCAACATGGCTTGCTTGGGTATGAATAACGGCCTAGTAGTGTCAGGATCAGTGGGAGCGGCGGCAGCGGAGGAACATCGGTGCGAGACTATCGCACGACAGATGCGATCCCGCTTCTCATTCGCATGTGCATCTTCGTCTAAGAGCCAGTGCATGTCATCAGCAAACGACGGTGCTAGACTCGCACGTATGGCATCGACCGATGACCCGGTAGCTTGACATAGGGTGCAGACAAGATGGCGCTGGATTGTGTCTGTAAACATCCACTTGAGCAGCGCATGGGAGACACCAGATGAAACGACGGCCTGGTGCGATACGAGCTGCGACTGACTCTTGGGCTGTCGCCGCCAGAAAGAAACGAAGAGTGACTTGCACCGCGCAAGTCGCGATGACGGCCCTAAAGGGAGAGATGGCTCAAATAGCCCTATGAGCTGCTCCAGTGCGCCGTGTGTGCGCGCACGTATGATATCTCATCGTTAGAGATACGATCTACGAAAGCATTCATACGAATATGAGCGTACCTTGCTGAACTGTGCGCATCGTTGACGAGGTTCGTAGCGAGTGCGAGGTGACGAGGTCCTCTGATGCAGGCACATTCTCATGCAAGAGCATTAGCATATCGTGCTGCCATTGCGTATGAAAAGCAGCGGCGCGTTCTTGGTAGAGTTTCGACAGTGCTGTGCGCTTATCATCCATCTACGACGACGAACCTAGACAGCAGCCGTCGTCCAAGTGTGGGTGTGCGCTGTACCTTTTTCGTGCCAAATTTGCCACACACACACACAATGGACAGAAGGACATACACGCATAATCACGCGCCCGCCCACCACACACGAGCTTCGACAAGCGGATGAATGTGGAGGTCTCCTCTCCGCCGTGTTCGATGGTGCGTGAGGACTTGCCTGGTTCCTCCCTTGTCCAAAGAAGCACACTTGCGTCACGCGCACTTGTTGCGGAAACGCGTCGATACAGGCGGACTTAGTAAGATAGCGAGACGACGTGTCGCACAGGCGGCGTATGACATCGTCGACGCCTTTGCGCGCTGAACATGCTGCGACGGAGCTAGATCGCCTCGGCACAAAATGCCTAGCTCTAGTGACCGAGTGGGTATCGCAAGGACAAGACAGCCGCACGCTGGCTGCGCCGTGGCCAGATGCATCCTCGTTCCGTTCATCGATGGATGTATGCGTACCAGAGGAGAGTGTATCGGAAAACACGCTTTTCGCAAAAATCCGCGCGATCCTGCACAACAGCGTCAATCCATGGACACATCGATTTCTCGAGAAGCTGTACTCTGCACCAGCTGTCATCTCGATCATGGGAGATCTGCTTCTAGGTGTCATGAATGCATCCGTGCATGTGTTTTCTGCTTCACCTATCCTTACTATGATCGAGGAGCAATGTGCCGCTGCATTGTGCGAGCGTGTGGGCTACACGGCCGCCGATGCAGATGGCTTGTGCATGCCAGGCGGCGCTGCATCCAACACGTTCGCTGTTCAGACAGCGCTGTCTCAGTTGTTTGGTGGTGTGTATCGGCATGGTGGCGTGTGTGCGCTGGTCGATGCATACACGCAGCACAAGGGACGCATCGGCCGTGGCGCACGTCCAGCAATTCTCGTGAGTGCCGATGCCCATTTCTCCCTATCCCGCGCGGCGTTGGCAGCAGGACTCGGCACGGACGCCGTCGTTCCGATCGCCGTCGACAAGCATGGAAAAATGGATACGAGCGAGCTTGTTCGTGTGTGCCTAGAGATGGAGCAGGAGCCAGCGCACACACGTGGTGTACCCATGATGATTTGCGCGACGAGTGGGACAACTGTTTTGGGCGCGTTCGATGATCTTTGTACCATCGCACATATCTGCCGCAGATTTGCCTGCTGGATGCATGTCGACGCATCATGGGGTGGCGCTATGGTATTTCTTCCATCTGATGCACCTGCAAGAGCCTGCCGGCTCGATGGCCTGCAAGAAGCCAACAGCATCACAATCAATCCACACAAACTCTTGGGCGTTACGCACCAATGCTCGTTTTTGCTCGTCAAGAACAAGCTAGTGCTGCAAGTGGCCTCACTGACAGAGGATGCAGGATACCTCTTTCATGACGCATCTACATCGACGTCGGTGTCGTCCTCGTCGCCGTCATCATCGTCTTCACAACCGCCGCGACCGCTTGTCAATGACATGGCCGCCAAGACACTGGGCTGTGGCCGCCGGGGCGATGCTTTGAAACTATACCTGGTATGGCTTCGTTACGGCACACACGGGCTGAGTGAGCACATTCAGCATGGCTTGCACATGGCGCAGCTCATTTTGGCACGCATTGAGCAGACGCCGACACTAGAGCTTGGACCGCTTGCAAAGCCTCTCTTTCTACAGATCTGCTTCCGGCCCCGATTCGGCGGCCCAGACGCCACTCGGCGCATGCATGCAAAGCTCAAGGCGTCTGGTCAGTATGTCGTTGACTATGCACCTGTACATGAGATGGGCGACTTCATGCGCCTCGTTGTGCATCCCACAACACCGCTAGACGTGTACGAAGCATTAATCGATACATTGGGGGGCATGGTAGACTCAACATTATAATACTATTAGTACGGTAGTCCGAGAAAATTACCGAGACGACGGCAAGAGCGTAAGTGGGGGGGGCAGTGGTATGCGGTAATAGGTCGAGGATCTGGGATGACGGGGCGGGCAGATGAAGCGTGGGGAGCTAGACAACGTAGAATCGCATAACGACATGATCCAATTAGAGGAGAAAAGCAGGCGCACACGACGTGAGCTAAATAGAAAAACACGCTCGAAAAACAAAAATGCACATGATGATGCCCTCTCTCTCTCTCTCTCTCTCTCTCTAGTCCCTCGAACCGGAGCCAAAATCCTGTTTACTGTGATCAACGCATCATACGCCTGGGTCCTGCATCATTTTGCATGCTTCTGCACTCAGTTCCATCATGAATGCGGCGATGCCGACGAGGCAGGCGACGACGATGATGCCGTTGTCGTCGTCAGAAGTACATCTCGCACGTAGCGCAACTTCTTGATGACCTGGCGCACAAAGCGGCGCTCACTAGGCTTGGTCGTGAAGTATGTCGGGAACTGTGCCGTGTCGTGCAAAGAAGCAGTCTCTGTCGCAGAGCGGCGTGGATGAGCAATAGCCACGAGCTCAGCGAGCGTCCATGTGCGTAGCACTGGCACGCCATCTGTGCGGTCAACAGGCTCAATCGCCGAGATCACCAGGCCGTCACAAGACAAGAACACCTTCGTGTGGTCGTAAAAGTTGAATTGGACAGTCCCGTTGCTGAGGCGGAAGACAATAGCCTGCTTGCATCGGTACCACTTGTGAACGAATCCGAGATGCGACGTTGCATGTTCGTCCACATAGGTCAAGGGGCTGTCGGCGCCGTACAGACGCTCCATGATCTCGCTCTCAAAGAAGCGCAAGAGCTTGAACTTCGACACAAGCTCACGTGGGAGCCAGTCCAATGGACCTGTCGCTGTCGATGGCGGCAGTGCATAGTTCTCTCGTCGCAGCTGATCATGCCGCTCGTGGTCAGAAGAACGCTGCCGTACTGTGTACACATAGTCAAACGCTTGGCGCCGAGGCGCAAGGACCATGCTTGTCGAGTCGCGGAAGTGCACGCCGACGGTGCCGTTGCACAGAGCGTAGCCCAGGCCGTACTTTTCAGAGTGGTCCAGCCACGAAATAATAAAGAGACGCGGCGCATCCGGTTTCAGGCGGAGCTGTCCACCCTCTCCATCCATGACATTCGGCAGCGGCACTGTGACGACTTCGCCCATAGGATCCACACATACCATCGGCTCAATTATATCAGCGTCTAAATGTGCGAGTGCCTGACTCAAGTAGTGTTCCGTCAGCTCCATAGTTGAAAGTGCACGTGGTCGCCGCTGCTCTGCTACACCATGGCCAATGTCGATGTTTCGCATCATAGTACCCGGCTTGATCAATGCAGCTGGTGCGTCAGCCGCGCCGCTGGGCGCGAGTGGCATGCCGTACGCTTTGTCATGGATGTGCATGTCCTGCAAGCGGTTCTCCAGTGCCCATGCGTTGGTTGACGTGCCTTTGTTGCGTGTGTAGTGAGTGCCCGGAGCCAATGCTGCGGACCTACCAGGCGCCACAGCTGGCGCCAAGGATGACATGGTAGTCGCGCCAGGTGTAGCTGCAGTTGTCGTTGCCGTTGTCGGCGCATAGGGCGCCTTCACAAGCGGCTGTCGACCCACCTTGAGCAACGTCGAAATGGGACTGCCCGGGTTGATCGCCTGCTGCGACTCTCGGTCCAAGCGGTCGCGGTCCTCTTCTGCCGCTTCGAGATTGTTCAGCTCGTGGCGAGCATCCGGACGTGGCGAGCTGACGACCTCTGCAGCAGCTGCAGCTGCCTCCTGCTCTTCTGTGAGCCACTGCGCCTCCAGCTTCAGCTGCTCAAAATTGCGCAGGCTCTCGGCCTCGGAGAGTGCGGGGATATATGGCTGCTGGTACACAGCGGACGAGGGCACCGTAAGAGGCACAGTGCCAACACGGAACCAAGCGTGGTTCATAATTTCGTGCAGCGTTGGACGCTCCGATGGGCGCTGAGATAGAATTTGACGGATCAGCTCCTGCGATTCGGGCGACAAGTTGGCCTCAGGAGGAATTTCGTACTCATTACGTCGGATCCGGTCGTAAATTTTTTGCACATTGCTCGTCTGGAATGGCGGCCGGCCGACCAGCAGCGTGTAGAGAATGACGCCGACCGACCAGATATCGACTTCAAAACTGTGACCTTCGCCTTGGTCGTAGAGGATTTCAGGAGCGATGTAGTTGGGCGTACCACAAACGGTCTTTTTGCGCTCCTCTGGGTACTTCAGCAGCGCCGCGAGTCCAAAGTCGCCGATCTTCACCTTCATGTGTTTGTCGAGGAACACATTTCCCAGTTTAAGATCACGGTGGATGATCGAGTTATTATGCATGTTCTGAATGCCTGCAAGAATCTGTATCATAAAGTACCGCGCCTCAGACTCCAGGTATGGTCCACGCCGTTTAACGATGTCATTCATGTTCTGTTACAAATGTTAGCATCCCGTCCTCGATCTCGTCAGCCCTTGAGGCCGCTCGATACGTACTCCGTTGTGACACAGCTCCAACACAAAGTACACATTTTCTGAATCTTCAAACACATCTTCAAAGCCCACAATATGCACATGTTTCAATGACTTGTGGATCATGATCTCTGCGAGAATCTTCTGCCGATTCTTCTTTGACTGCATAATCGCACTCTTCGCAATGACCTTGAATGCCTTGTCTTCTCCAATTTCATTCGTTACATGGTACACACGAGCAAAGCCACCCTGACCTAGCATCGCATGTCGTTCGTACTGACGGCCCTCTGGGTCAACAATGACACGCGGCGGCGTGGGCAGCTGCGGCTTCTTGCTCGTGTGAGACCCTGCGGCGGCTTCTTTCGTGATGGGTGCAGGCACGCGCTTCGGAGATAGCGGCTGAACATGCGCGGCTGGCCCCAAATTGTTCAGACCATCTAACGGAGCGAGTTGGTCACGACCACGCTCCGCCGCCATCATCGTTGGCGCCGCAGTTCGCATGCGATCCTGTACATACTTATGTGCTTCGTGTTGCATGCCATTCTCACTCAGCTTATGCATAGGCGCAGTTACACCATGACGATGCACTGGCACAGTCTCTTGCGTCGACAGACTTTGAAGCACAGCGCGGCGTGGTGCCATAGGCAGCGACACGGCCGGCTCTCTGAAGTGGCGGGGAACGTCCGTAGACATTCACTACGACGTGTATAACGAGAAGGCAATCACTAGAGTAGGTGGTGCAAGCAGAGGGGGGCAGCACACGAAGGTGGTGATTAGCACAATGCCAGACAGTGAGCCCGTCACAACAAGTCTTGGAGTGTGTGTTGTATCGATTCAACCCTATACAATTCTGTTTCCAACGTAAACCAACACCTCACCACACTAAACTCTCTCCTGCACCAAGACGCGTCGCATCATGCAGATCACGTGATACTTCCACCAACATCTCAGTCCAATGCCGACCTAGTCAAGTCGCCACATGTTCGGCAGCCCAACCAGTAATTGTTTGTAGAATAAATGCGTCCATGTGTTATTTTTCTTATTTTTGGGGCGAGCTCGGTTCAAACGTCTTCCGGCCGCTAGGCTTCGGACATTTGTTTGGCTTTCGACAGAAGCCGGACTGGCAGCGGCGGCAGCAGGCCTCGTGGCCTAGAGATAAATGTTATTTTTTTTTCTTTTTGGACGGATCACCGTTCAAGATCAATGAAGCACTCAGACGCGTTTCCGTGACCTGCCGTCCAGTTCAGGACCAGTCTGTCCCGCACCTTTTATCAATACATTGTTACAGTGGGCGGCGTATATACCTCGTATCGCGTGTCGTTGACAGAAATGCATCCGCCACACATTCGCGAGCCCGCCACGAACGTCCCTGAGTGGGTACGAGCTGCGTAATTTCATAGCGTCCTCCTTCCTCCAAGACATCTGTGTCACCCCACACGCTTAGCTGAGCCGTTCGTCTGCTAGTCCGTCGGGTGGGCCATGCATCTCGCACGCGCACAATTCGAAAAGCTCGAATGTGTCGCCGTGGACACCTCTCGTGTAGCGCAGATGTATACTCACCGGAAGAAGGCTCGCTCAGCACGTGCACACGCTCGTGCAGTGCGTGCAATATCGCAGATAGGTAAGCATTCGTGTAGGAGTCAGACTCCGTGGCCTGCACGACGCTTGCGAACGGATCGGCTTGCGTTTCAAGCTCGCGTACAAATGTGTGTGCTTTCTCCATGTCCAACATACCCATAGCGCCAGCGTCATGAGCGTCATTACTGTCACCTGACTGAAATACTGTAGCCGTCGTGCGAGAATCGAGCCAGGCCGCTGCCTTGCTTAGTTGCGGCAAAATGGCAGCAAACCGGGCACGTGTTTCGGCACATCGCAACTCCCACGTCGCATGACGCTCAGCTTCTTCATCCTCACTGTACTGTGGGCCGCCATACTGGACGGTGCCCCGAGAGGTCAGTGTACCTTCCATATAGCCCACGGGATAGACACGCTCTACAATCACATCGATCTTCCCAATCAGCCCACCATCTGGAAGTAGACGCGCTAAACTCGAAACAAACACATGCTTCTGAAATCCTAGCTTCGCATCCCAACGAGCAAGCGCTGTTGAATTTGCGCTTAACATCAAGTCAGATGTGTAAAGAGCATCTAGCACGGGTGATGGTTCTCCAGACGAGCGCAGCTGTTCTCGTAAGTAGCAGGTTAACATACCTTTGCCCCGATAATCCCGACTTTTTGTCCTAGACGTAGCGCTCCTCGCCGCACAGCCCGGCGCATAGGAGCATCAATTTCTGCTCGGATCAAGTACCATCCGTCAGTTAGCTCTAGCACAAGAGAAGCACCGTCTTCTTCGACGTCCTTATATGTCAGGATCCGGTGGACGCAGAGTATCATGCTCCTGCTCGCTGGCGCTAGTTGTTCCTGGATGCACTTGATGGCACTGCTCTGTTTTGCGTGGAATTCTCGCTCGTACCTATAGCGAAGCTGCCGCATGCACGACTCCCATGTCCACAGTTGACTTGGTTGGTCAGACGCAGTCCAGTATGTGTATGCAGCGAGCTTCCACAGAATGAGCGACCAATGGTGCTGTACCCATTTGAGCGTCGCTCGTGTGGCGCCAAGTTCCTGAAGCATATTGAGTGCTTCTGAAGTGCCCAGAATACCAAGACTTTGCTTCGCACTGAACGCGTACTGACCTGCTAAAGGTGGATCCCGAAGAATTAGACGAACTTCACACGGCAGACCAGACTTGCTGTCAGCTGACGAAAAAGTCGACATAGCCTGTCTTCGAGGTACTATCCCTGCATCTCTGTACGTGATGCGCGACGTCCGCGGTTGAAGGTCAAATAACTGTGGCTCGACCGTTCCTGACTGCGTAGCTTTACCTGATGACCAACCAGATCTCTGCACAGCCGCAGGAGACACGATGCCCTTCTTGAATGGAGGTGTAAATGACGCACGCTTATTGTTCGCGTTGAGTCCGTGCCGGTACGAACGCGGATGTATTCCGACAGAGATGACTTTGGATTGCGGCGTAAGTAGACGAAGCGGGCTTCGAAATCTTCTTTTGCTTAAGGATGCTGAAGATGGGACCGAAGCTGAGCCTGCCACTGTAGCGGGGCGTAGTCGTGAAGATGATCCAGCACGCGGTGGTGTTGACAAGACTGGTGTTCCCTTTGGGACAAAAAGGCCGCCTGAAGTGGGTATAGAAGTTTCAGACTTTGCGGCGTAATCAGGCGATGAGGTGGGTATATTGGTGGATGTGGGCGGATCATCGTCCCAATCATCCAATCTTAACCGTTTGGCTGCTTGTTCCATGGCAGCTGCACTGGGACGTGCTACTCGTTTGCCGTTCGCTTTTTGAAATCCAAAGTTTGTTTGATCTTCTGAACTTTTGCTTGTTTCTGGATCAAGTGAGAGCTTACTCGACGCTTTTATGCTAGAATTGGAAGTTTCATCCAAAAGCTGCCATGAAGATTCGTCGAGTGATTCGAAAAAGTCTAGCTCCTCGTCCCATGGGTCTATGTTTTCTTGATCTCCATTATCGCGTATGCGTTTTTTGTGTTGAACCGAATCTTTTAAGTGTGGAAAGAGTGATATACAACTGTGATATCGACGCCAAAACGCATGTTGCCGTTCACGCGTGTGTGGCGCAAGAGAAAGATCGTCGCGACTAGAGTTAGTGTTTGTGGCACCCAGATGAGATATATCACAGAGGGCATTTGAAATCATGTCTTGAGGGGCTCGGTCGCCATTCTTGCGCATGGCAGGCGACCTGGCGCCACTGCTGCGTATGACAAACGTATAGGCGTGTTCTAGCGTGCCGTGACGCGTCAGGACTTAAGTACACCCAGCCAAAGTGTTGGTCAACGGTGCGTAGAATATTCGGCCGAGGGAGCCTCGACGCGTCATCATGTCAGCTCCGACGCGCACAGAGTAAGGTGGGAGCAGCAAGACACGCGCGCTCGGTACATAAGTCGACAGGTCGCGAAAGGCGACTTGCGGTAAGTTTCCTCCCGGTCACGCTTGAAGAGCTTATGTATGCTACGTCCAAGTAAGTGCCTCTCTAAAATTATGCTTACAGTCTCTAGTCGAGGAGGCACGCGTGGTGGTGCTGCGGACTTCTCGTGGGAAGCAGTTCGTCAAGACAAGCACCGCGAAAATTATCTAGGCAATTCAGTGGCTGCACCACGCGGCCGATGGGCCCTGGGGCGCGACATATTGTGGTATAACAAACATTCGCAGAACGAAGATTCGAATGAAAGCACAAAGAGGAAAGAGGTCTCGGATGTGAAAAAGGCTGAACAAGAAACTATGGAGCAGATGCTGTATGTATTGCGTTTACACTTGGAAATGCATTCACATGCTTACCCATAATTTAGCGGGCATACATCGTCCGCAGCAGCTTCCAAATCTTCAGGCGCTTCACACAATCTTCACGGGCGAATGGCAAACTCCGTGGCACCTCTCGGCTCGGGCGCCAATGCGGCTCCCCTGGACCCTACGAAGCAGCGGTATCCACGAATGCCAGTATCTCCGCCTAAAGGAGCCGAACACGACCAACACCGCAAACATCACCACCGCCATCACCGGCATCATCGGCATCATCGGCAACCTCATCGTCATCAAAGCAGAGATCATCGACATGACGATCGGCTTGGCGACGAAATTCGGTACCAATCACACCGGCATGAACGAGAAATGTCGCCGACACATGCTACAAAAGGCAGTGATATTGCTCGACAAAACAGATACAACGATTCTAACTTGGATCGACATGGACAACCACATCGTCATTCAGAGACCCCACATCCCGCTGCACACGACTCCTAAATTTTGTAAACGTTTATTTATCTAGACAAACATGTTACTTCGCAACATTGTTATAAGCGCGTTGGCAAGTTTCGAAACATTATACATTCACCATTGGATAATAAAGCAAGCAATCTAATTCCATAGTCAACGACGATGCGCGACTTATTTGTACATATGAAATGGGCTAGCGATTCAAATGTATACCGAAATGCGCGATTATATCGATACGCGTGTGATCGTACCGCTAGCGATGGGTCGGACGTGCATTGACGCGTAAATAGTCATGGAACCAGCTGACCTTGAAGTATGTTAGCTACGACTGCATGCGGACATGCGCCATTAACGTGTTTGATGTTGAATAATGCTGCGTCATGAACATTAGTTTGTCCAGCCTCTCTCTGTTCAGCCAATCACTGTGGGTTAATGGACCTCGGGATGATGTGTTACAAAATATGCGCGTTTGTGATTGATTCGGGTCTACCACGAAATACTAAGAAATGTGGAGTTTTTCGAATGGGAAGGACGCTAGGATGGAAGCTCAATTGACGCGTCATCCACCCGAACAGGGTTTTCTAGTTCCCTTCGATTCAAGGACGTCACACACAACCTTTCCGCCCATCCCGGAGTGTTTCCGACGGGTGCATAGGTTCCTATTTGTCAAGGGATTATCACGAAGGATCGTGAAGTAAGGAAATGGTTCGTATAGAATATTTGGAAGAAAGAAACTAGGAACGAGTTAAAACTAACACGCCCGTCTCAGTGTGGTATCTTTGCCTACGTGAATTACCTGGTCGAAAAGGTTTGTATTTCTTCCATCGACGAAGGAAGGCCATTGTGACTTACATCGTTTTTAGGACCGTCAGTATATCATTGACGTGCTGGTGAATGCACTGTCGCGTCTTGAGTACCGAGGATATGACAGTGCTGGACTCACTGTGGACGGCGACCGCGAGAAAGAGGTGTTGCTTTTCAAGCAAGTTGGAAAGGTGCATGCGCTCCGTAAGCACATTGCCGAGTCATCGGTGGACATGGACCGGACGTTTGTGTCACATGCCGGTATGGCTCACACACGTTGGGCCACCCACGGATCACCATCACCCCTCAATTGCCACCCTCATAAGAGTGATCCAAAGGGCGAATTTACGGTCGTGCACAACGGCATTATCACTAACTTCCGTGAGCTGAAGCTTGTGCTCGAGAAGCGCGGTTACACGTTCGAGACAGACACGGACACGGAGGCTGTGGCTGTGTTGGTCAAGTACTTCTGGGACAGCTATCCGGAGAATCGCAAGCCTGACTTCCACACTGTAGTCCGCTGTGCCGTAAAAGAACTCGAGGGAGCTTTCTCGTTCGTGTTCAAGTCTGTTTACTTCCCCGGTGAAATCGTCGTGGCTCGCCGTGGTTCGCCCTTGTTGATTGGCGTGAAGACGGAGAAAAAGCTCAAGGTGGACTCGGTTGACGTGCAGTTGGGTAATCAAGTTGAGGGCGACTATGCGAATGTGCCAAACTTGCACTCTGCACCGAACTTTGACCAGCCGGGTGCCCCGCAGCCTGCAGCGCCCGGCAGCATTGACAAATTGATCCGTTCCCAGTCGCGTGCGTTCCTGTCTGAAGACGGCATGCCGCAGCCTATCGAGTACTTTATTGCGTCAGATGCTTCGGCAGTGGTCGAACACACAAAGAGAGTGCTGTACCTCGAAGACGACGACATTGCGCATATCGCAGATGGCGAGCTGCACATCCACCGCCTGCGCCGCAACGACGGTCTCTCATCCACACGATCTATTGAGACTCTAGAAATGGAGCTTGCTGAAATCATGAAGGGCCAGTTCGATCACTTTATGCAGAAAGAGATCTACGAGCAGCCGGAGTCGGTGGTAAACACGATGCGTGGTCGTGTGAACTTTGACACGCGCCAAGTTAGGCTCGGTGGTTTGGTTGCGTATTTGAATGTGATCCGCCGCTGCCGTCGTATTGTGTTTATTGCATGTGGTACGAGTTATCACTCGTGCTTGGCGACACGGGCGATCTTTGAAGAGCTGACGGAGATCCCTGTATCAGTCGAGCTGGCCTCAGACTTTCTCGACCGTAAGTCGCCGATCTTCCGTGACGATGTGTGTGTGTTTGTGTCACAATCGGGAGAAACTGCCGATACGATCCTTGCGATGCGATACTGTTTAGGCCGTGGCGCTCTGTGTCTGGGTGTCGTAAACACGGTGGGAAGCACGATCTCGCGCGAGACGCACTGTGGTGTCCACATCAATGCAGGCCCTGAGATTGGCGTGGCGTCGACCAAGGCATATACGTCGCAATACATTGCGCTGATCATGATGGCTGTGCATCTCTCCGAAGACCGCCTTTCGAAAATGGGCCGTCGTCACGAAATTATCGATGGCTTGCATGCGCTTCCGGATCAAATTCGGACGGTGCTGTCTTGCGACAAACAATACCAGGATCTCGCATACAATATCCTTGTGAACGAGAAGTCGCTTCTTATCATGGGTCGTGGCTACCAACATGCCACGTGTCTTGAAGGCGCACTCAAGATCAAAGAAGTGTGCTATATGCATTCGGAGGGTATTCTCGCTGGTGAACTGAAGCATGGCCCGCTAGCTCTCATTGACGAAGCCATGGCCGTGATCCTCATCATGACCAAGGACTCTCTGTACCCGAAAGTGCAGACTGCCTTGAGCCAAGTCTCGGCACGGAATGGCCGCCCGATCATCATTTGTAACGAAGACGACAACAATGTCCCCAATGACGCGCGTGCTATCCGCGTCCCGCTTTCTGTCGACTGCCTGCAAGGCCTCTTGACTGTCGTGCCATTGCAACTTCTCTCCTACCACCTCGCTACAGCGAACGGCGTTGACGTGGACTTCCCCCGTAACCTCGCCAAGAGTGTTACGGTGGAGTAAAGCATTAATATGGGATAGGCCGCCAAGTATATACACACTCTCTCTTACATGTTGTTGAGAAATCGCTTATGTAGACTGACTGATTGATTGATTGACTCACTGGTTTGCTATTTTGATCGAGTAGTGGCAAAATTTGCGAACACATACACATGATTGCAATAGCTAGTGTGAACGAGCGACGCGGCGCTGCGGATGTGTGGGCGGAACAGGCTTTTTGGTCAGGGCGAGCGCTGGGGTCTAATTCGAGGGAAGGGTGCAAAAACGGCAAAGTCAAGTACTAGCCCTCTACACGCATGAACACATTCAGCGTCTCCTCTGTGCGAGTGTCTGAAACGCGTGAGGAGTGGAGAAGTCAGCTAGCACGTGTCGGAGGCCGCCGCAAAAACGTACGCCAACTGAACTTGCTGGTGGATTTCTTTTCGAACGTGCCTACATTCTGGAACACATGCATGGTGTCAGCAACAGCACGTAGCCACTCGGCACTAGTTTTGCCTGTGCCGGGTAGCTCTGAGCCACAGAGTGACGATTCTGCGAGGTCACGCGCGTTTCATTTCCCCTACCCCACAGCATACCGAATACAACTCGATCTCATGTCCGCCCTGTTTGACACGATCGAACAAGGTAAGGCAGGTGTGTTTGAGAGCCCTACAGGCACAGGAAAGACACTTAGCCTGCTCTGCAGTGCACTAACATGGCTTGAGATGAATCGACAACGGCATATCCTGGGCGTCCGAGCTTCGACAGAGACGAAAGAGACTGCCACAGGTGGCGAAGATGACAGTGAGCCTGACTGGGTTCTTGCACATGAAGAAGCAAGGCAACGAGAATCTCTGGCATTGTACGAAAATGAACTGCGTGAGCGCTTAGATCGTGCCAGACTGTGCCTTCCAGGAACAAGGGCGGCACAGCAAGACGTCCGACCAAGTCGTGGCCCAAAACGAGCGCGCGTTGATACCGGCAGCAGCGACATCACAGACGACGACGAATTTCTTGTGGATGACTACAGCGAACGACCAAAGCCGAACGTATCCAAACGACAAGCTGGATCTGATATGAATCTCTCAGACGAAGTGCGCGCAATGATGCAAGCATACGAAGAACAGGGATTTGCTGGCGGACAATGTGGCGGCATGGCGCCCGAGAACACACCAGAGACACGGCCAAAAATCTTTTATGCAAGCCGGACACATTCGCAGCTTGCACAGCTGATCAACGAAGTGAAGCGCACGCCATTTGGAAAAGCACGCGAGCCGGTACGAAGCATCAGTCTCGGTAGCCGGAAACACATGTGTCTACATGCGGACGTGCGCCTTGTAGGTGCTACGTCAGGTACAGATGCAATGAATGAACGGTGTCTTGAGCTCATACAAAACAAAAAGGGTCAGCGGTGCCCGTTTCTCCCGCCGCATGATGCTATGGGTCAAGTTACAATGGATAGATATCGTGACCATGCTCTGGCACAAGTTCATGATATCGAAGAGCTTGTGCAGCTTGGGAAGGACCTGCGTATCTGTCCGTACTTTGGTACGCGATATAGTGCGCGGAATGCGGAACTTGTGACGCTGCCGTATAACTTGTTGCTCCAGCATGACGCTCGCGAAGCGCTGCAGCTTTCTCTTGAAGAAAGCATTCTTCTCATTGACGAAGCACATAACTTGATCGACACCATCCTTGCGACGTATACAACAGAGCTCACGCAAGCACATATTGATGAGGCCACCGCACAGGTCGACGTATACTTACAACGCTTTTCCATGCGCCTGAAGGGTGTGAACGAGGAGCACATACGGATTCTTCAAGTGATTTTGCATGCGATGCAGTCATTTTGCGCTGAGATTTGCAAAAATAAGCAGCATATGTGGCAACGAGATACATCCCTGACGCTGCCTGCATTTATGGCGCATCTGGGCGGCTCTGTGGACCAAATCAATGTATGTATTCTTGGCTCACGTTCTCAACCCCGACAGGAATGGATCGCTGACGTGATAGCTCGTACGTTTAGAGCGCTGGCTCAAAGACACACGTATTGCTCGAAAGATTGGTGGATATGCCAACAAAGTGTGGGAACGTGCTCAGACAAGCGAGAATCCAAGTACCTGGAGACCTGCGACACGCCCTTCATGTATGATACGTGCCATGCACTCGCTCGAGGCTTTTCTGCTTGCCCTTTGCAATAGGAGCATGAATGGGTGTATTCTCGTTTCGAATGAACGCGCTGTCAGTGGTGGCAGGGGTACTGACAGCACGGTTAGCGGAGGTGTTCGCTTCAAGTATCTATTATTGCATCCTGGCGATGCGTTCGAGCCTCTTGTTGCCGATGCGCGTGCCATCGTTCTCACTGGCGGTACGATGGAGCCGGTGCGTACCACCCATCTTTGTGTCTAACGAGCCCAGATCTCCGACTTTCGCACACAGCTCTTCTCCAATCTACCCGACGAGCGTTTGTCATTGTTTTCCTGCGGACACATTGTGCCGCGTGACCACGTATTGGGTGCCGTCGTGCCCGTCGGCCCCAAAGGGCACACACTCGAGTTTACTCACGAGGCGTGGCAGCGCCCGTGCTTGCTGGACGAGCTTGGCAACGTGCTGTCGAACTACAGCAACATTGTGCCGCATGGCATGGTCGTATTCTTCCCGTCCTATGCAAGTCTTGACATGACGGTGGCGCAATGGCGCAAGACTGGCATGTTCGATCGTCTGTCAAAACGTAAGCAAGTATTCATGGAGCCAAAGGATGCAAAAGACGTCGATACCATTCTGAGGCAGTATGCCTCGACCGTCAGTACGCCGCCACCAACGTCACCCAAAGGTGCCATGCTGCTTGCTGTCGTTGGAGCCAAGCTATCGGAAGGCATCAATTTTCAGGACGAACTAGCACGTTGTGTGGTGATGGTGGGCTTACCATTTCCGCATTCGCAGAGCCCAGAGCTCGCGGAGCGCCTGGCTTTCGCTCGTTCCACACAACCACCAGATACACACTCTAGCACAGATCCAGGTCGAGATCTGTATGTGAACATGTGCATGCGAGCTGTGAATCAGTCGATGGGCCGTGCCATCCGCCACAGCGCCGACTATGCGGTGTTCCTGATGCTTGATCAGCGCTATGGACGCGATTCCATTCTCATGCGCTTGCCTGGATGGATCCGTACTCAAGTGCAAGTGCATGAGCGCTTTGGTTCGAGCATCAAGGCTGTGGCACAGTTCTTCCAACAGAAAAAAAAGACAAAGTGAACTACACATACACGCATACCTACAGCGCCTGTTTCCCAGATCGTCTCACGGCCAAGCTGCTTATGCACCTTTTCCCGCGCCTTTTGCCCAGCTACTCTTGTCGACCAAGCCCGAGTCCTTTGTTCCGACCCAGCCAGAATACCTGTCGTCCAAGCTCGGACATTCTTCCGAAAAGATGCGCTGTACCTTGCCGTCATATAGCTGGAAGATGACGTCGAAGCGGTCTGATGGATACTCTATGCCGTCGTCAGTACGTGTTCCACATGTTCACACTTTTCCTTCCAAGCGTGCGCATACGCCCTCATACGTACCAAGACCGTCTATGCCAAGCTTTTCGGCAATGTCGCTAAGCCTCTTGTGTTCCCAGCACACAAGAATCCGCTTCGCACCATTCTTCGACGCTTTGTGTATCTTGTCCGCTGCACAGCCCGCATCATCGCGGTCACATGAGTGGTCAATGTCCAAGTGCAGTTTCTCAGCGATGGGCTTTACGGTCTCGTATGGACGGATCCGCTTGCCATTCTTCTTGTAGTTCTGTACCACGATGTAGCTGGCGTAAGTACCTGGCCGTGTGCGGTGGCGTCCCAATGACATACTCTGGTTTCAAAGCGGGCTCCGAGAACTTATTAGCGAGGCACTTTGCACGGCTCTCACCATCTGCCGAAAGCCCGATCGAGTCATCATTTACCTTCTCCCCGTGGCGGATCAGGAAGACCTCGGATTTGACATGTTTGTGAGATCCACGCATCTCGAGTCGCAATGCAGTCGTGCCCAGGAGTGTCGTGAATGCACCGATTACGAGCAAGCCGAGTCCCGTCTTCATACCAGTGTCGAGCGTTCCGTACACGCTGGTGGCGTGTCAACACCAGCACTAGGTCTATAAGCCTTCAAAGAGCCGCACAGGCCAATCACGAAGCTATTGAATTTGAGCCATATGTCACGGACATTTTCTTGCACGTGCGCTGAAATTGTGTCCATTTTATGCATTGTCCTATGAAATGAGGCGTGCCTTATCCACATGCTCCAGTCCACAAGCCGAATCCAGACTTCGTGTAACCACTACGGTTCTCATTGCCACTCTGGGGTGCGCGACGGACTCGGCGCAATCTATGCGAGACAGACTGTGCATGTAGATTGGGATCGTACTTGATATAGGGCGAGAGGCTGGATTTCGCAAGAACTCACGTTGTTGTGGGGGGTCCAGACTCCGGCTGGTGCTGTGCTGAATGAAGCTGGGATGGAGGTGTGGGTGGATGTTGGTGATCAAATTGCGGCTGAAGCTGAAACTGATCCTCCTGTCCTTGCCCAAAAGACGGTCCAGACGTTTGCTGCGGATCCGCCTTACTTCGCTCGACTTCCGAAAGCAGAAACTCAACGAACAAGTTCGAGACAGACTCGTCAGCCGACGACTGCGTCTCTGCTGTGGAGGCCTTCCGTGGTGACGACATTAGACCACCTAAGCCTAAGAATCCATAGCCATGAGAACGATCGCTCTGACGTTGAAGGCCCGCCTTTTCACGCTCAGCATCGTCCCATTGCAAAATAGATGCAATAAGTCGTAATATCTCGTAGCGTTTAGTATCTGCCCGCGGCATGCTCAGAAACTGGAGAATCAAGTTTGACATTAAGCGCCTGTCCACACAGTCCTCGGACGACTCACGACGCAGACGGCTTAGTGCATTCTTGAGATGCTCATTTAATATAACTGCCTCGTGCCGAAGCTTTCCAATAATGATATTTCTCTCCTTCATCTCCTGCTCGAGCTGCTGATTCCTCAATGTCGCTTGCCGCGCTTCCTCTAACGTCGATTTCATCGTGTGGACCTGGACCTTGTACTTTTCCAGCTGCGATTCAGCCACATCGACCTGCTGTTGCATCTCACCAAGCAAGCGCTGTAGATCATGGTCCTGTGTACGCTGGAGCTCCTCGAGCGTCTGCTGCAGTTGATGCGCGACTTGCTTTTCCTGACTGACTGTCAACTGCAGCGAATGAACCTGTGTCTCTGCATGTTGCCATGCCTCATCCGCCTCCCTAAATCGCGCATGCAGCTCCTCTTTGAGCGCACGCTCTTCCATGCATGCATTTTCCCATCGGTCCACGTCCACACGGCTGGCATGAAGTGCTTCTTCGAGTTCGCGACAGCGCAGCTCAAGGCGATGGACCTCCTTTGACTCATCTTGCGCTGCTGTTGACATTCTTGATCGCAGCTGCTCTAGATCAGCTGTCAAAGTGCGCGCTTCGTCGTTTGAAACGCCGAGCTCGTTTTTCAGCGTTTCGACATGCGACCGAAGTCCATCTACCTCCTGTGTCAGAGCGTCGCTGTGCGACCGGAGCCCATCCACTTGCTGCGTAAGCTGCTCAATCTGTTGTTCCCGACGATCTAGCTCTTCCTATTGATATTGTCAGTCTAACAGCGCAAGCACACGTACGGAATCCTGTCGAAGACGCTCGCCTAGTGTCGTCCGCATTTGCGACACTTTGGTCATGAGACTTGTGTACTGCTCTTCCATTTCATCCCTCTCTTCTTGCAAGCGAAAAACATGCTCCTTCAGTTGGGCTGGATCATCATTAAGTCCAAGCTGACTGAGCCGCTCTTGCACGGTCCCGGCCGGTTCCTCATCCTGTTCAATGGCCTCGGTCGATGCTGCTGTCGCCGTTATTGTCTCGGTCGGTCCTGTTTCCACAGCCTCATTTCCTGCTACGTTCGCATCAGGATTTACTTCAGATGCTCCAGAAGTCTCATGCTTGTCCATACTGCATGCCTCGACAAGTGCGCGATCCTCAAGCTTCCCGGCCTGGTCTGTGACGGAGCTCGCCTGTGAGGGCTGAAAGTGGGATTTCAGCACTTCCTCCACTTCGCTCCATCCATCTTTCTAGTGCCTAGGACCTATCGCATGAGCTACATATGACTAGCGATCTAACAGATCGTTGGACGAGCTGATCGTCCCAACGACCTTCAAACAGCAAATATATCTCGACATGTCACCAAGTCCAGAGCCTGTGAAAATGGGAACTATCTGTTGCACCGGGTATGTGTGCACGTCCTCTTGTTGTTGTGAAATTACGTCAAGTCCATCATTACATGTAAATCGACTCGGTCTTACTGAAAGACAAGGCCATGTAGAGGGTTCGATCATGTCGCAACAGAATGCGCAAATGTGTTGCCATGCTGAGCTCCAGTCATCATATCGTGAACTCCAGCTACGACGGCGTGCATTTGGTTGCACACTCGCGTTCATTCCCACGTGACATATATTTCCACGTGATCGTTTTGATGAGACGAAACTCTCGAGCAGCCCTTTTCTTCTCCTTCACTTGGTCACCGCTGGTTCCCAAATCGTTGTCAAGATGAGCTACGTCGCCAAGGACAAGGATGTCGATGCCCCTGTTGCTCCCGTGAAGCTGCACAAGATCCGTATCACTCTCACGTCGCGCAATGTGAAGAGTCTCGAAAAGATGAGCAATGACCTCGTGAACCGCTCCAAGGACAAGAAGCTCCACGTCAAGGGCCCTGTTCGTCTCCCCACCAAGGTTCTGTCGCACACCACCCGCAAGTCGCCTTGCGGTGAGGGTTCAAAAACCTGGGACCACTACGAAATGCGTATCCACAAGCGCCTAATCGACCTTCACAGCCCTAGTGAGGTCGTCAAGCAGATCACATCTACAGCCCTTGAGCCTGGTGTGGAAGTCGAGATCACCATCCTCTCGACATAAGCGAGGTGTGCATCGGACAATCCTCTAAAAATGGCCTTTTCGGGAGGTCTTCATTGCATGTAGGTAGAGTCTCTTAGACAAATTATCTGTGTGCATCGACGTAAGTGCTCATGTTTACGTGGGCGTTGAGTCCTCTTAGTGTTCGGCTGTGTTTGGAATGTTCGTAGAAACTGACAGTGTAAGGAACACTTTTGTGCGGTAAGCCGGGACGAAAGTATGTTCGTGCTTCGAACGACAAGCATGCAAAATTGGCTGTCTTCGATAAAGTCACTATTCTCAGCCACTCAGAAAGAACCGGCTTGGCATGCTCCCTATTCAACCAGGATCTTCCAAAAACGCCATCTCTCTATCGTTATCAATAAATCTCGTAGTTTTACTGGCCGTATAGTTGCCATCCTACAAATCCATTTTTGGTCATATGATATACACAAAACACTTCTCGAAAGAAGTTCTAGTGTACGTGGGCGATATTATCGCATGTGAATCTCGAGCATAGCAGAGAGATTACGCAACCAACTTGACAACACCACCCGCTTGCTTAATCTTCTTCTCAGCCAGAGAAGAGACCCAGCGGGCCTTGACAATCATAGGGACTTCAGGGAGACGGCCCTTGCCAAGCACCTTGCCGAAGCCGGCCGCGAGCGTGTCAATGACTGGGACTTCCGTGGACGAAGACGTCGTGTTGCGACGAACCTCCGCAGGAACCAGCGTCCAGATCTTGTCCAGGTTGATAATTGGCTTGTGCTGCGGGTTGCGCAGGAGGTGGAAGTGACGCATACCGACCTTACCGAAGTAACCTGGGTGGTACTTGTCGAAGTTGGTACGGTGGTGGTGGAAACCACCGGCAAGACCACGACCACCTGGGTGCTTGCGGTGCTTGCCAATACGACCGTGACCGGCCGAAACGTTTCCACGGTGCTTCCTGGTCTTGTGAAAACGAGTAGGCATCTGCAATGTATGTTAGCGATTTTCACGTCACTTGGCGACAAAAAACAGTGTGCAACGATGCGGTGCAGAACAAATGCACGAACGATTTCCAGGTAGAACAAGCACAATTGCTAATGCATGTCGAGGAAACCATCGCTGTATCGCTGCGCACTATGGTATTACGCACCTTGAGATGAGTACCCGAAGTTTGTGGTCGTTAGGAGCCTGCGATGTTGAATGAAGCGTTTCGCTTGTGTGTCTGCCCAAAACTATATTCATCACGTGTACACTTCATTCTTAGTCAGGCGCCCAAATTCTGCCCGCACGGTGCCTAAGGCCGGTCCAACGAGACATGTCATGCTTACGAAATATATGGAGGACCTAAGGCCATGTCGCTGGTATCTCCACATGTTCATGCATACACTCAGGCAGTGGCAACAGGTCTTTTGCCCCGCATCGTTGTCAAGTCGTGGGTGTTGATCGGTTGGTGACAACAGATTTGCCACCGGTGAAGGTCGCGCTTGACAGCTTGGAGGTTGGGTCTCCTAAGTACTCCGTAATATAGCGGTCATGGCGCACGATGAGGAAGATGATTTTGTATGTATATAATCTTTGATATTGCAGCATCGGAGAGCGGAAATGCTCATAGTGATTTGCGCAGATTCGTGACGACGCTTATGCGATGGACGAGTACTCTGACGATGAAGACGATGGGATGGATGTTTTGAGCATCGGAAATGATGATTTTGAACTAGAGTACGATGATGAAGATGTGGTTCTTGACGTCTTGTCCGACGAGGATGACTTGTTCCTGGATCAGACGGTAACAGATGTGCGCAAGAAGCCATATGAAGTTGATTTCAAATGCCTTACCATTGAGGGAATTGAAGCCGCCCAACGAAAGGAAGCAGAACACATTGCGGGCATGTTTCTGGTACCAGAAAGTGAAGCAGCTGTGCTTCTGCGACATTTCCAGTGGAACAAGGAGCGGCTCATTGAGCAGTATATGGACGAGCCTGACAAGGTAAAATGGGAGGCTGGTGTTCTGGACAATCAAGCTTGCCCAAGAATGATGGAAATGGAAAATTTTACGTGCGACATCTGTTTTATGTCCGCCGAGGATTATGGAGGCCGAATTATGACCACGTCCCTTCCCTGCGGGCATCGATATTGTACAGCTTGTTATACCCATTATGCCGAGCAGAAAGTGCGAGAAGAGGGTGAGAGTCGGCGAATCCAGTGCATGAAAGACAAGTGTAATTTGATCGTTGACGAAGATACCATGTCGAAAATTCTGTCGCCTACACTCATGCACCGGTACCGGATCCTTTTGGATCGTGCATACGTTGATGATCATCCCCACTTGCGATGGTGTCCTGCGCCTGATTGCGAGATGGCTGTAGAGTGTCCAGTGACGCGCAAGCAGCTACACTCTGTTGTTCCCTCGGTTCGGTGCGACTGTGGTCACTGGTTTTGTTTCGGATGTGGTCTGGCTGCGCACCAGCCTGTGATTTGTGCGATTGTGCGTCTCTGGCTTAAAAAATGTGAGGACGATAGCGAGACGTCGAATTGGATCCATGCCAATACAAAAGAGTGCCCACATTGCAATTCGACGATCGAAAAGAATGGTGGTTGCAATCATATGACTTGCCGGAAGTGTAAGTACGAGTTTTGCTGGATTTGCTCCGGTCCTTGGAGCGAGCACGGTACCAGTTGGTATCAGTGCAATCGGTATGACGAGAAATCGGGCACGGATGCACGCGATGCTCAGGCACGAAGTCGTGCGTCTTTGGAACGATACTTGCACTACTTTAATCGTTATGCGAATCACGAGCAATCTGCACGCCTCGATCGGCAGTTGTATTTGCGTATTGAGAAAAAGATGGAGGAGTTACAGCACGCGTCGCAACTCACATGGATTGAGGTCCAATTTCTCAAGAAGGCGGCCGATACTTTGACGGAGTGTCGAATGACACTCAAGTGGACCTACTGCATGGTATACTATCTACAACGGAATAACATGACGGAGCTTTTTGAGGACAATCAACGGTACGTATGCATGTGGTGATTTTTTTCTCATGATTACAGGGATCTTGAACGTGCTGTGGAGGAACTTTCAGGCCAACTTGAATCGCCGATTGAACAAGAGATGATTCCCGCGATGCGCCAGAGGGTCACGGACTGTACGTATATTGAATGCAATTTCTTCTAACCATCGAAGTAACAGCGTATGTGCAAAAACGACGCGAAATCCTCCTCACCGATACGGTGTCCGGATACCAAGAGGGTCGCTGGCAATGGAATGTGCCTGTGTAACGCTTTGAGCTATCATAAATCGCATAGATGGAGCCGCATGAAATAGCAAGAAAGTTACCAAGCCAGACTAAATCAAGTCAATGAATAGACACTGGTAGAAGAGAGCGGGACGCTCGTACGGACGAGAGTACGAATGCACGAGCCATATGGGTGCTGAGGGATCCAATCGCTGTCAGCAGCATTTGGACAAGTCATGAGAAGAGCTGATTCGCACACTCGCGCGATGCTCTCCACGTCACGTCGGCCGAGAGAATTCGACCCGGTCTACATCTGCGCCCGGACCTTCGGTTTCGGCCAGGGGAAGTAAGAGAGACCACGGACCAACAGGCACTGGCGTTCTCCCTCAACACCACCTAGTATCCGATATGATGGCTTCAACGATTGGCGCCCGTACACTCGCGGCCGTGCGCTCGAATGGTGCCGCGCGCTCGTTTTCTACCTCGGTATGTGTGCAAATGGGTGCATGAGTTCGGCAAGGCTGACGCTGTGTTTGCGTGTGTGTCAGATCGCAGCACAAAAGGACATTAAGAACGTCACTGTGTAAGTTTGTGCGCAAGCTAAACAAGCATGCTAATGCAATTTTGCAGATTTGGTGCAGGTCTGATGGGAGCAGGAATTGCCCAGGTGCTCGCACATGTTGGACAATACAATGTGACGCTGACGGACGTAACGGACAAGGCAATTGCCAACGGCCAGAACATTATTTCCAAGTCGCTCGCGCGCATTGCCAAGAAGAAGATGGCAGACAAGTCGGCTGAGGAGCAGCAGTCATTCGTGAAGAGTGTGGTGGATTCGATCAATGTGACGACGGATGCTGCGAAGGCAGTTGAGTCGACAGACTTGGTGATCGAGGCGATTATCGAAAACATGAAGATCAAGCGTGAGCTGTTCGGCTTCCTTGATACGAAGGCGCCAGGCGATGCGATCTTCGCTAGTAACACGTCGTCTTTGAGCATCAATGAGATTGCCAGCTCGACGAAGCGCCCAGAACTGTTTGGCGGTTTCCATGCCTTCAACCCCGTGCCGCAGATGAAGCTCATTGAGGTTGTGCGCACGTCGCAGACGAGCGAGGACACTCACAAGGCACTCACAGAGGTGGCAAAGCGCATGGGCAAAGTGCCCGTGTCGTGTATTGACTCGCCAGGCTTCATTGTGAACCGTCTCTTGGTGCCATACCAACTCGAGGCCATTCGTCTTGTGGAGCGCGGCGTTGCCTCGGCTGAAGATGTCGACACGGCCATGAAGCTGGGTGCTGGCTACCCGATGGGTCCATTTGAGCTGGCTGACCTTGTGGGTCTTGACACGCTTGAGCACATTGCTGCTGGCTGGCGCGAGACTGTGGCTGGCTCGGAGCACGTACCAGCTAACCTTGTGACCGAATCGCCCATGCTCACGAAGCTGATCGAGGAGGGCAAGCTCGGCCGCAAGACGCCAGAGAAGGGCGGTTTCTATCAGTACAACAAGTAAGTAGATAAATTCGTTTGCGCGTATAGAACGAATAAGGAAGCGAGCTGGCATTACGACCCTCAGCATGCAACTCTGGCTGCTGAAAGACAGTGCCATAGAGAGAGAGAGAGAGAGAGAAGAAGAAGAAGAAGAAAGAGAAAGGCGTTCTGTTCCGCGTTTCGTCTCCGGGTGATAAGAGCGAGTTCTCGTAAAAACCGTACGCATGCTGTACATCATTAAATGCCTACAAACAACTGCCACACACCCTTGGCGTAGCCGACAATCTCGTCCCCTCCGAGTTTACTTTCACCATACACACGGTCACAGAAGGTAATAGGCACTTCCTCAACCTTGTAGTCAAGGGCCTTGGCACGCACGAGAATCTCCATCTGGAACACGTATCCTTTTGACTTGATTTGCCGAATTAGGTTGTCAATCACCGAGCGTTTGTACAGACGGAAGCTGCCGGTGACATCTGTCGTGCGGGGATCCAGCACGAACGTAGCCAACACATTGGCTCCACGGCTGACGAGCTTGCGCTTCAAGTCCCAGCCGTACACACCAGCGCCAGTCTTGGGCCCGGAGTACCGTGTGCCTTGAACAATATCGGCATTTGTCTGCAACTGCTTTGTGATCATGTCTGGAATGAATTTTGGATGGTGGGAAAAGTCCGCATCCATGATGATCACAAAGTCACCCGTGCAGGACTCGAGACCATGGATATACGCGGTGCCAAGACCCAACTTGCCAGGCCGCGGACGCAGCACAATGTGCTCAGGGCCATACAGAGCAGCAAGCTGCTTTGCAATCTGTTGCGTGCCATCAGGAGAGTTGTCATCCACAATAACAATTTCATAGTTCAAGTGATGCATCTGAAACATGCGGCACAGGAGAAACACAATGATTGGCAGATTGTGGCGCTCGTTGTACGTTGGCAGGATGACACTAGTGTCATGTTAGCGACTGGATCGCGAGGTGCACATAACTGCACGAACGTACCTGTACTTGTGTGTCGAGCCTACAACCACACCCTGTGTCTGATCCATGATAATGATGTGGATGCCCAAGACCTACGTTCCAAAGCGAATCGATCGACAACGTGAAGCACTTCCAACCGCGCGTAAGCAGCTGCTGTTTGCTTTCGTCTCTCTGCCTGATGGCCCTTGTCGCTTGAGGCCTGCCCATCGGGTCGACAGACGGCCCAATCAATTGGCTCGGTCCATGCCACGCTCATTAGGTCTTGCCTCCGCCCCGATCTACCCAGCCTGCCGTCCTTTGATGACTAAGTTCCACCGTTGGCTTGGCTGGTGGTCACTCCCAAATAAGATGCGTTGGCCCATCAGTCCGCATACGAGCTGACTCCACAATCACCACAGTTCAGTGAGGGCGCGCGTGAACATTTTTTCTTGTTGAAATAATAGACTTGAGGTCGTACATTTGCCGCCACATACAGAAGCACATACGCAAGCACCTACGCGGGGGAGAGCTAGTCATTTGCCGCTAGCTCCAGTGCGTGTTTTAAAGCATGGTATGTACCTGTGAATCGAAGCCATGCAGGCGCTAATATGCATGCACACAGAAAATCAAGGCACTTACGAGGTCACTTGATGATCATGCACCTGCACGGTTGGGCGATGCGGCGCCCGTGCAGCGGAACTTGGATCCCACGATGCATCCATTTGAAAAGCCTCGTGAATACACACGCGCTTTAAACGCAGCAAAGTTAGACCGCCTGTTTGCGAAACCATTTGTGTCGGCATTTGAAGGGCATATTGACGGTGTATACGCATTGGCAAAGCATCCGAAACGTTTGGATATTATGGCCAGTGGAAGCGGAGATGGGGAGATCCGTCTTTGGGATGTGAACCACCAGCGATGTACATATACATATCCGCGAGCACATGCAGGCATCATTCAGTCTCTCTGCATATCGCCACTGTCATTCTCAGGGAATGCGTCAGCATCAAAACGCATGCTCTCGTGCTCGACAGACCGCACAATCAAAGTGTGGAATGCTGATCCGGTGCCTGAGGGCTATGGCGAGTACGCCGAATACCGGCCGGATGTGAGTGATGATGAACAAGACGAAGATGACGACGACGGCGATGTTGTGTCTGGCGCACGAGATGCGAATCTGTTTAGTATGCAGCCCCCCAAACTTTCTGCGAGTGAGCCGTTGTCTGTGTATCAGGGACGAACGGCATTTCATTCCTTGTCGCATCATGCGCACTTGCCGCGCTTTGCTTCTGCGTCTAGTACTGTGCAAGTATGGGACTTGAACCGCGGCGGCGGTTCTGACGCTCTCATGACCATGTCGATGGGTGTGGATGCTGTGCATGTGGTGCGGTACAACCAGAGTGAGACGGATGTGCTTGCGAGCGCTGGGACCGATCGCGGTGTAACACTGTACGATATGCGGAGTGGCAAAGCATTGCACAAGGTTGTGCTTACGATGCGTGCCAATGACCTCGCCTGGTCGCCTCTTGAGCCAACCACATTTGCCGTGGCTAGCGAAGACTATAACATGTATACGTTTGACATGCGGAACATGTCGTCGGCAACGCAGATCTACAAGGGTCATGTCGGCGCGGTCATGTCTGTCGACTGGGCACCCACGGGCCAAAGTCTTGTCACGGGCTCGTACGACCGCACTGTGCGCCTGTGGGACGTCGGCAAAGGTGCTCGATCTCGCGACGTCTACCATACAAAGCGCATGCAGAAGGTGTTTAGTGTGGCATATACCCTCGATGCACGCTTTGTACTGAGTGGCTCCGATGACGGCAATGTCCGTTTGTGGAAGCATGGCGCCAGCGACAAACTAGGTATTGTGTCTGCGCGCGAGCGTGCAAGTCGTGAGTATGCGCAGGCTCTTCGCAAGCGTTGGCAGTCCGTGGGTGATGTCGCGAAGATTGAGCGCCAGCGCCACGTGCCCAAGCCAATTCGCTCTGCGCAGAAGCTGCATCATACAATGTCGGAGGCTCGTCGTGTCAAGGAAGACCGTCGACGCAAACACACGAAGGTACGTGCACATATAAATATATGCAAGAGAATGCATCTCCTGGCTCACACGTGTACAGCGGGGAACTATGAAGCCGAAAGCGGCGCGAAAGTCGGTCGTTCTCGAGGAGAAAGAGTAGTAATTTTTTTTTTTTTTCACCGTAGCGTGGCTTACATGCAAGAGTGAGGCAATGTCCGTGACCAGACTTTGATCTGGCGCTCATCTTTTTAAAAGAAAACGTAATAGCGACTACAGGGTATCATGTGAGGTAGCGATGCTTGTTTCTGCGTCCAAGCTGACACCTAGCACCTACCCATGAATCCATTGCCGTGGTTGAGCATTTTGGCGCGTGTTACACCCTACTGCCATCTGCGTTGGTGGATAACTGGGTAGCCAGTTACATTGGATGGAGTCGCGTCACTGTCAGGTAAACAGGCAGGCAGACGCTCGACTCGCTAGCCCGATTCATCATGTTCAATCTGATTGCATAACTGCGTACGTGTGTGTGTGTGTGTGTGTGTGTGAATGTGGAGGATACATTTTTGGAGGGCGTCGTTGCGGCTTGCCTTGTGCCGAAACTTTGATCGTGGTGATCAATGGCGCCTCGTGCGCTCATTGACCAGCTGCCGCTGGCCACGCGATACGCACACTTCCAGCTTGTTTTACAGATCCACGAGCTGCTGAATGTACCGGTACTGTCTGGTGAATTTTCTGTCGTGTACAAAATCAAGCATGCTGTCCAATTGCCACGGCGACGAGCCAACTCGGAGACTGCGGGGAGCGATATTGCCTCTCCAGCGGATGATGTCCTCCAGAACAGCTCTATAGATAGCAGTATGAATCACGCAACTATCGAGACAGGACAAGACTCGACTGCATCGGCATCGGCATCAACGCTATCGGCAGCCTCTGTGTCGATACCAGCGTCACTATCGACACGAAACGATACCATTGTGCCCAATGATTCGGATGACTCACCCAATACGACGCTTATGCCATCGGCTTTCCCCAAGGGCTCGGCGCGGACAAGCCATACATTGCCTTTGGCAGGTGATGTGCATTCGACGCCGATGTCTTCGACGTTGCCTCAGTTCGGATCTACAGAGGAACTCGTAGCAAGTCCAGACTCGTCCGTCTTATCACTGGATCATCTGCCTAGCGCCCATGGTAGCGCTGTTGACGAAACGACTTCGGTGGCGTCACCCAGTATGAATCGCCGGGGCGATGCCCGTCTGCACCCAGCGTCTACGATGAGCTCAATGTCTGGCTTTTCAATGGGTCCGAACAAGATCATCAGAAGTACGACGACATTTGAAGGCGTCCAACACCATACTGTTAAGTGGGAGGCCACGGCACAAACAGATGTGCGCATCGGGATCAATCGGCATCTGACGCATCTCGACAGAGAGACCGAGGCTGGGCACTTGCATTCGTCCGCCTTACTCTTGACTGTTTGGTGGCGACAGCCGGATGATCCACCAGATACGCGGCGGCGCTTTGGGCAAATCAAAATTAACCTTGCTGAGTATGCACCGGGGATGCCGCCGTCGCCGAGTGAGCGTATCGAATCTCGGCAGTACTTGTTGGACAAGTGCGCGTGTAATGCCTTACTGCGCTTGTCGATCGACATGCGCCGCTTGGACACGACTCATTCGTACAGAGTGCCACGTATCAAGCAGGGACTCGTTGACCCAGCCAATGTCATAATGCAAGGTCGGAGTGCGTCGGGTGAGCGCGACGCGATCTATGCTTCGTCGCAACGTGAGCCTGAGCTGATGCACGGCCTCGAGTGGCACTTCAAGCTGCCTTTGCCCATGATGTTCAACATTGCAGCTGTGCGACCAGAATTTTTAAATGCGAGTGGACGGCGCGAATGCACGTCCTCGAATCCGAACTCACTCATGCATGGCTTTTCGCGAGATGCGTCGCAACCTAGGCATGAGTTCTGCCAATTGAACTCGGTGGCGCTCGTTGACGAGCTCGTTCAGGGCATGCTGGGGCCGACAGTCGATCAGCGTGCCGAGTCGCATGACGACGAGGATGCGTCCTCATCGTCGCGGTCTCCACGGAGCCAAAAGATTCGGAGCCGCTGGAAACGCATTATCGAGACGGTCGCTGGAACACACCATACAAATCCACATCGCTCGTTCTCGGGGAGCGATGCAGTGTCTTTGCGTCGTGAGCTGCGTCCACGCGTCCGAAGCGACCAAAGCAAGCGGAGTATTCCACTTCCGCCACT
>ERZ501049.64-NODE-64-length-34184-cov-30.029476_pt1 | contig 34184 bp, 28 predicted proteins | sample MGYA00510866_ERZ501049 | MGnify/ENA primary metagenome ERZ501049 (study PRJEB25958, sample SAMN03398519) | human skin metagenome | study: EMG produced TPA metagenomics assembly of the Human Skin Microbiome Metagenome (human skin metagenome) data set. | reverse complement strand
CGGCCGCTTCCACCATGGCTGGCGGTGCTGCTTCCTCGGGTTTGGCTGGTACCGGCCTAAGCGGCCTGGACGTGCCTGTGTCGCCATCCATTGCGTTGCGCTCGCCACGTCGCCGTCCGCTCGTGGGAGGTGCCACGAGGCAGCCGTCCCAGATCGACGAGCTGCGTCTCGAGCCAGTGGCTGGTCCTGCGCCAGTGACGCGCCTCTCGCTGTACCATGGGTCTTTCTCGCGCCGCCACATTCTCTCGGTGCGGCAGTTCACGCGCGACGATCTCCATGCCCTCTTTGCCGTTGCACAAGAGATGCGTTTCCTTGTGCAGCGCAACGGCACACTAGATGTGCTGCGTGGCCGCATCCTTTGCACGCTGTTCTACGAGGAGTCGACACGCACATCGGCATCGTTTGAGGCGGCTATGCTCCGCTGCGGTGGCCAGGTCGTGTCGATCAACACGTCGCGCTCGTCTGTCGCCAAGGGCGAGACACTCGCCGACACAGTACGCACGCTGGGCTGCTACGGCGATGCCGTGGTGCTTCGGCACCCGGCTGTTGGCTCGTCGCAGGAGGCCGCGAAATTCTCGCCCGTGCCCGTCATCAATGCTGGTGACGGTGTCGGCGAGCACCCGACGCAGGCACTGCTCGATGTGTTCACCATTCGCGAGGAGCTCGGCACAGTGAACGGTCTCACTGTGACTCTGCTTGGTGACTTGAAGAACGGCCGCACCACACACTCACTCGTGCGTCTTCTGTCGCACTACGGTGTTCGCGTCAACTTTGTGAGCCCACCATCGCTTGCAATGCCACGCGAGGTCATCCGCGAGGTCGTGAAGCATGGCATGGCCGTGTACGAGACGTCGAATCTCGACGAAGTCATTGGCACAACAGATGTGCTGTATGTAACGCGGATCCAGCGCGAGCGCTTTGCGTCCCAGGACGAGTACGAGGCCGTCAAAGGCTGCTACGTCGTGAACAACGATGTCCTTGCTCGCGCAAAGCCTGACTTGGCCGTGCTGCATCCCCTGCCGCGTGTGGATGAAATTGATCCCGAGGTCGACTTTGACATCAAGCGAGCGGCGTACTTCCGCCAGATGCGCTGTGGCCTGTACATCCGCATGGCGCTCTTAGCCATGGTGATGCAATCCAGCGACCGGTCGTAAGTCGCGTTGAGTATGTTTGTGCTCCTCGGTGTATATGTCGTGCGAGTCTCTTGCACGCTGTGTGTCCCATGGATGTCTCTCGCACCTCTTTCAGATCATGTTCCCTCTCCTCCGTAGCTTTCGTGCATATATTGATGGAGAAATCAAGGTTTGCTCTTCTACAACACACCGCTTTCTTGCGTCACCCGTGTGCCGGATGTGCGATGATGTGCATGCTTGTCTCTATGTGTTACTGCTGTGTCGATGAAACGCCAAGTCATAGTGCCCTCAGTCTCGCCTCTGACGCGTACGCGACAAACCCTGCTGCTGGCACACCGCACATTCGTTGGGACTTCGTTCATCCAGTTGCCTATATCCCAACCGCTGGTCCTCTTACGAGCTCCGGACCCATGTGGAGAAGGAAATGTGCCCTTGACATTTAGTCATCACCACACATATGCGCCGTCTCAGGTGCGCGGCGCTTACGACATGCGAGAAAAGTTGGGCGCAAGACGTGTGAGTGAGTAAATGTGGGTGTGGTCAACTGTTGTCGGCATCGAACTTAGCAAGGCACGTCCCACGGCCATGCCGTACTGGGACGCTGACTTGCAATTGCAGTGGCCTCCGAATTACACTGCATTAATCCACGTATATGCATACCTTTTTAGCGCCGTCACCCTAGCGCTGTTGTTTCGCTCTGTAACGCGAAAGCCCAATCACCACTTCACGCACGCAGCTGGCATATCGGCACTATGCAGTGCGGCAATGATCATTCGGGCCGTGCGATATGAGTGGTTCATTGCTGCGCGCATCCTTGACATATGGTCTGCAGAAGCTTGCCTGAGCATGTGTATGCAGCTTTTGTATAACTACATTATGATCTTGGAGTGTGCTTCAAGGCGGACATGGCGCTTTCGGTCACGACTCGTGCGCTACATGCGATGGAGTTACCTTGCATGGGCTGCATCTGCACTCACTGCATTTCACCGAACTTCCTACACAATCATGTACCTAGTCTTATGCTTGCAATGGGGCGTGTATGCGCTGTGCCTGAATATGCTCCAAATGCACGCACAAGCTATGCTATACCCAAAGCATGGATCTCTTACACCACCCAAACGCGTACAACCACGCATGCCATTGGTCTCTATTTGGCTGGATATGTCTAGTTTCTTTTCTTGGCCCAGCTCTCTTTCATTGACTCGCGAGACGGTACGGCAGCTGTATGATGTGTTGTGTGTGATCATGCTGATGTGTGTTCAGCTCATGTTTCTCGTTATATGCAGCTATGCCGAAGAGCTCCGCGATTTTCACGCATGGATCATTCACACCACGCGTCTTTTTTCCGTTGTCTTTCTTCTTCTTCTTATGACACCTGGCTTTCTGCCTCGTTTCCAGGCATCAAGATATACGTCCTCTCTTCTTAACGCTTAATGTGTTGACGACTATTGACGAGCTACCGTTTCCTTTGAAAATGTACTCTCTTTAATACACACACACTTTCTCTCTCTCTCTCTCTCTCTCTCTCTCTCTCTCTTTCTCTATGCGTCGCTTATACATCGTTTTGTGACCCGATTTGCCTGGCCCCGGTGTTCCAAACCGGTTCCCTCGTCGTTTTGTTTGTCCATGTGTCGCTTACCACTGCACTCTTCCTGTCAACCCAGTATCTTACACGAATTGCTCCCACGTCCGACTTAGATCATGTATGTACCTACATAACCAAAACTTCCTTGTTGCACGGCTCGCCAGGCGTAACTGCCGGTAACGTGCGAGAGAAATCAGCAGCTCACTACTCGCGCGACTCGCGGAACTCGGACTCGACACTGGTAACGACAGCAGTCATCTCCTGACTCAACTGCTCCAGCGTTCCTGCAGCCGAGCGATGATACTCAAGCTGCGCTTGCACAAGACTAGCAAGGCTCTTGACGGGCTCAGGATTATCCAACACCGTCTTCATCAAACTGATAGCCTCCTCTGTTGCACTCACAAGCTTGTCTTCTGCCTGCTCGACCTCATGTCGATACGAGTCTAGCTTGCTGCTGCTTGTGTTCGATTGTTCCGCAGACTTGAGATGTCCGCGCCAGCCATCCAAATGCAGACGTGCGTCCCGCACCTGCTGCCGAGCCTTGACAGCTAATTGAATCTGAGCACCAAACGCGTTCCATACCACAATAAATGAATGCACAATCGAGTGGTCCTGTGTGAGACGTGCATGTCCCACCGCATCTTCAGCCACGGCAAACTTACGCAGCAACTCGCCTAGTTTGCTCTCAGTTGTCGGGACAAGTTCGCCGCCTGTATATGCTGGTACTTTGGGTGGACACTTGCTCAGATCAATGGCTGCAGCCGTTGCGCTCCGTGCAATCGCATGACTCAGCGTGCGTGGATGCGACTCGGGTGCTGACGTCGCATGTACTTGAGGGAGGTTGGTATTCTTTGTTGCCTGCGAAGCCCACATCGAAAGTGTGTGGCCGAGATTCTGGGCGCCATGCGATACGGATTCCTGCAGGGCATGCTAGACATGAGCGCTCGTGCTCTGATGCGCCAAGGCTCTGCATGAAGCCAATACGTACCGGGTAATCGTACATTTCATTCTCATACGTCTTGATACTCCTGTTCCAATGTTAGTGATGCTCATGGAAACCACCACCACTGCATCATTGAGCAGCGGCATCTGACTAGACGTCGTGCCCCATGGCTAGGCACGGGATATCCTACACATACCGCATCATGCTTTGGTGTGCATTCTTCAGCGCATCGACACGCTGCTCCAGTTGCTTATATTCTTCTGGCAATTCCGTCAGATCATCTGCGTGACCAAAGTGCTCACGCGCCTGCTGATTCTGTTTCACACGCGTAAGTCTGGGATGAACTCTCTTCATAACAACGTCACATACCAAAGCGCCAAAGCGCTCAGAGAGCCGTTGACCAATAGGGCTCACGCTTGCAGTGAAATTCTTCCAATGCTCCATCAAGGCACTTAGTGAGAGAAAGCGAGTGAGCTAGTAGGAAGGTGTGAATGAGCGGAAATGTACACTTGTGGCTCGTCTCGGATCACGCCTTGAAAGATTGGCTGCCTGCTTGCCTGCCGTCCGAGTTTTATTCCTTAGACCCCCCCTCTGCCCCCAACCAAGCCCCACATTCCACGCGCGTCTCACGTTGCACTGCCGGTACTGTCGAGTTGCGGCGCTGTTTGGCACGAGCCACTAGATTTTCTCGCATTTGCTGTCGCGACATTGCACTCTACTGGCCTTGTTGGTCCTCACGATGTCTGTATGAACCACTTCCAGCCAATCCAGTCACCTCTAATTCTACTGCATTGTAGCGACGACCGATGAGCACGTGGACTTGTGGAGAACGCGCCATGTCGACATCATTCCCCTGTCTCGACACCATTTATTCATAGGAGGAGGGTGGGCGGCTGATTGTCGTAGGCACGACGACGTCGCAGTCGATGCAGTATCAGCAAGATGAAAAGGTACTCTGTTTTCATGGGCCTCTGATCTACCAGGCCAAGGTGCGTATCAAACGACCCTACAACACCGCTTTCTTCTTTCCTTCTTCCCTCTGCTCCCTTCACCCCCATCGCCTTATTCCTGTCCACCTTGTCACATGCGCGTATGACATGTACTCATGCAGTTAGATTTTGATGGCCGAAGATTGGAAAGGCTCCGAAAATCAAAATGGTGCTGTAGGGCCCCATTACTTTGTTCATTACCAGGGCTGGAAAAAGACTTGGGATGAATGGGTGCCGGAAGAACGGCTTTTAAAACATACGGAAGAAAATGTCGCTCGCCAGAAAGCTCTAGTCGATGCACAGAAAGCCGAGGCGGCGGCCGCAGCCGCTGTAGCTGCAGCTCATGCCGCTGAACAAACGAATGCCCGTTCAAAAAAGGAGGAATCACGCAAAGCTGCTGCTGCTGCTGCTACAGGGACAAGCGCAAGTGGATCAGCGACCGGCAGTAGTACAAACAGCTCGGGTGCGACTTCTGGAGCAACAAGTGGTAGTGGTCGTGGCTCGAAGCGAAGCCGCGATGCTTCAGATGCGGACGAACATGAGCGCAGGCCCGAGATTCATCTGACTATACCCGAGTCGCTCAAGGCACAGCTCGTTGACGATTGGGAAAATGTCACACGAAAAGAGCAGCTCGTTCCACTTCCTCGCAAGCCCAACGTCAAAAGTGTCTTGAAAGAATATGCCGACCATTATCAGAAAACACATGCTCAACATACTCGCACTCTGACTGTGTTGGATGAAGTACTCGCAGGCCTCAAGCTGTACTTTGACAAAAGTCTAGCACACAATCTCTTGTACCGCTTTGAGCGCGAGCAATATGTGCAGATGCGAAAGCAGCACGGTCCCAAGATGGGTGATGGCGATGTACAGACGGACATTGCCGCTGTGAAGCCGACGACTCGCCGTGGCCGCGCATCGTCTTCATCCTCGACGGCGACGCCCTCGACGCCTTCGACTGGTGCTAGTGCGACTCACTCGGAACAGGCCACTGAATCACGCGCAAACGATTCTTCCCCTAGTCTAGGCTCGCACTCAGAGTTGGAAGCGAGTGAAATTTATGGTGCCGAGCACCTGCTGCGTCTATTTGGTATGTGATGCAACTGTGATGGATGTTTCGTTATTTTTTTTCTGACGCCTATTCTAGTGAATCTGCCATGTATTGTAGCACATACGACAATGGATGCCGAATCTGTGGCGATCCTGCGCGAGCACCTGAATGAGTTTCTTGCGTTTCTTGCAAAGGAACAAAAGCGGTTCTTTGTACATGACTATGAAGATCCTAGTCCCGCATACCACCGTTTGAATGCTACGTAGTATGTAATTGATGCGGATTCGTTGCAGCAATGACTCGCACAGCGCGCAAAGCTCACCTATAGCACGAGCCGTGGCAGCGGTGGCGGCAGCGCCATGCACATAGGAGAGGACGACGCGGCCCCTGCTTCGGCCGAAGTGTAGATCAACAACACGCGTCCGCCCCATGCGAAAGCAAACAGCAGCTGCGGGGCGGGCCACGTTCATAGAATAAATAAAAATCTCTTCACCCAGAAGTCGAGTGTTGTAGCTGTGTTGTTGTTATCCTGGTTGGGCTAAAGTCTGCTGCTGCTGCTGCCTTTGCCACACAACATGAACGTACAGCTGGACAGGAACCAGCCTCGTACGCCAGCGACAGATAGCCGTGCGCTACAGAACCTCATCAAAGCCGAAAAGACATACGTCGATGAACTGTTAAGCGCGACGTCGGCAGCGTTTGGCGCTGCGTCGTCATTGCATGCGTGGGGCATCTCAGAAACGCCCGATTTGGACCATGCATCCGACATAGTGGCGCAGTATCTCGAGAAAGCTGCAAACGCACAAAAGACGTACGCTCAGTCGCTCGATCAGTACCGCGAGTCGCTAAAGGACATGCTGAACCGTGAGCAAAGCATTCGCAGTATCGTGCGAGATCGCGACATTCTCATGAGCCGCGTCATTAAGCTAACTCAGCGAAAACCCACGAAACGCGAACTGATGAAGGGTGAGGAAGAGCATCAGATGCGCATGCTCGATGCGCAGCGCGAGCTCCAGGCATGTGAGCAGACGCTTGCGAATGAAACAGCAGCCCTCATCGGTGTGAAGCGCCGCACATTCAAAGAAGCCCTCACGATGCGTGCCAAGGTCCTGGGCGACACGGGTGCAATTATGATGGACAATGCGCGTGAGATTCTTGTGTTTCTCGATACGTTCGATGCGGACATTCCAGTGGCTCCGATGCCTGTGGACCCGATGGATCGCTCCGAGCATCTCTACGGCGCAGCACCTGTGCAGAAGCGCTCTTCCGCTGATCAGAATATCTTCCTCTCTGACGCTGACACGCTCTATCAAATCATGCCTGAAACGCGCCCGCAGCAGCAACAGGTAGAGTCGGTCCAACAGGCAGGCCAGTCGGAACATGCAGATTATGGTGTTCCGTCGGACGAAGCCGCTCTCATGATGTCTCCAGGGCTGGAGGGCGAGCCTGTGTACGATGTGGATCCGTCTCCGTATGACGGTGTCGTGCCTGACGATTCGCTCCAGCCACAGCTGGCGCAGCAGCCTGAGTCGTTCGGTACGCGTCTCTCGCCTTTGCCGTCGAAGTCATCTGCAAGGAGGCCGCAGCGTTCCGGCAGCATGGCCTCTAGCGTGCGGTCGCGCGACAGGACTTCGCGCGCATCCCGCACAGGACACAGGCGTGCATCGTCCAGCTTGTCCAGTCAACTGCCCTCGATGTCGCTACCATCTGTTCCTGGAGGCGTGCCCAGTGCACCGCGCATGAATCTTGAGCATGCGCGCGATGGTTTTGTTGCTCCGATTGTACCTGGGGGAGTGCCATCTGCGCCGCGTCTTTTTGCTCACCACGATGACGATATGGCCGCAAGCACCGTCGACTCATCCGTCGTGCAGCGACCAACGCGACGTCGCCAAGCAGATTCGGACGACGAGGACCAGGGATTCTTGCGTCGCGGAAGCACAAAGCACCATTATGGTGGCGGTGGCGGTGGCGGCGGCTTCTTCTCACGCGTATCGAACTTGTTCCGCACCGACATCCGAGCATCCCCGCCACGCTCGCACCGCCGCTCAGGCTCCGAATCTCTGTTGGCTCCACTGAGTGGCTCGAGCCGAGCTCCCACACGCTCATCATCACGAGTGTTCCGTGACCGTGGTGGCGACAGTAGTGACGAAGAGCCTGCGGGTGTCATGTACCAGCACTTCAACGAGCGTCCAGCGCTCCAGCTGTATTCGACACAGTCAGGCCCACGTTCGCCGGAAGAACAGGCGCTTGACGAGGCGATCCGGCAAAGTGTGATGGGAGCTGGCCTTGGCTCTTCGACACGCAGCCGGCCCGCATCACGACAGTCGGACGTCGTGGGTGGAATCAAGACAGGTGCGCCGACCAAGACGGCAACGAGGCCGCGCAAGCCTCGCAGCAATTCGGTCGACCTTGGCAATGGCGCTACGGTCCAACGTGTTGCATCCACGAGTTCATCGACTCGGAAGGTGAAGAAGCGCAGCAGTGTTGACCGCGTGGGAGCCACCGGCACGACCGCCAGCACAACCACCACCTCGCCGCCAGGCACAGCAACAAAGGGCAAGAAGAAGCGGGATGCGACGGCCTTCCCCCCTCCTGCCCCGTCAAGCTTCTACAACCCTGGCAAGTACGCCACAGACTCGTGGGTGCCGCGTGCCGACCAATTGCCGGCACGACCTGCGAGCGCACAGGGTCTCACGAGTACGCGTGCGTCGACGCCGCTCAAATCTGCAATGAAGTCGAAGGAATCGCCGTCCGTGAGAGGCAGGCGCATCTCCATTGCCGAAGCCGATTCCAATGCCTCGCAGGTGGCGTCTAGCCGCTCAGAACTTCCGCCTGCTTTGTCCTACATGAATATGGCTGCAGCAACGACGCCAACACCGACGGCAACGGCGGCAACGACTACGACGGCGTTGGGTGATGCCGATGCACGATCCCTGCCGTATACAAGTCTGTCGCCAACGACTACGTTCACGCCTATGTCACTGGACCTGGGTCGGCCTGTGGACGGAACAGGGTCGCTCGGCATGAATCTCACCGACTCAGACTCACCGACAAAGCGGTCGTCTATGCCGGCTGGTTTGGCACCTGCCATGTCCTACCTGTCGGTCAAATCGTCGTCGCAGCCGCCAACACTGCCAAGGATCACCATGGATGACAACATGGGTTCAGATGCGACTGACCTGTACCGCGCATGGATGGCGTCTTCGGAAGCCCAGCCGACGTCCTCTAGCACAACCGCATCCGAGCCTGCTGTGGCACCAGCTGATGCTGTGCCATCCATGTCCTCGAAAGTTGAGCCTGCCATGACATGGGCCTCGCCGACTCCTTCGTCTGTGCACACGCCGTCATACATGGTCAAGTCGCCCACTATGAACACATCGTCTGCCCTCCCGTACGGCACCCAGGCTTCCAGCCCCGCATTGGGACGAAATGCGAGTCGTATTGTCACCAAATCCACTAGCAGTGGAAATGGCCATGGTGGAGCTGTGAGTCGCTTGAGCCAGCCAATGAACATTCACAACGCTGGTCAGCACGTACCTTACGGCAGTCAAGATGATGAGGAGGACAGCGGACCACTGAGAAGGCGCACGTCTGACTGGAACACTCGCATTGGACGTCGTGATGACTCAAGTGACGAAGAAGACAGTGCCGCCGGTCTAGGTGGCGCCAACGATTATTACTCGGCGCGCATGGCCTTCGGTAAGTCGACGCGACATCTTGGCCTAGCCACAGGCACGATCCAGCCGAAGCCTCCGGGCGAGAAGCGCAAGAAGAAGGCTGCTGCCTAGCTTTTCGTTTCTCCTACCTCTGTCTTTGCCTTTCCCTTTTCCCGCCCATCGTGGCAGGCGTTGGAGACGTCTCCTTCTTCGACAGACGCATGGGGGACTCTCTTATACATTCATCTGCTTGCGACGAAGAACTCGTATGTCCCACAGCCATTCACAATCGTAGGATCATCACGGCCTTTTAACACATATATGAAACTATGTAGTGAGTAATTTCCATTGGGTGGTTTTTTCTATGCGCTTGGACTTGACTTCTTTGCGCCATCCTCGAGACAAACACGACCTAAAAGACATGCGCGATGGAGCGTTCGCGGTGTCTTTGCCAGGCATGTTAGGCATCGGTCGTGAGGGCGCCAGAGGCACGCTCCGCTGCCACGCGGCGGACGTACGTGGCACTCACGATGTTAAATGCCTCAAAGTAGCGCTCGAGGCATCGCTCGACACACGTTTGTTCCTTGCCACTGAGCGACTGGCCTGGCCATGTCACACACTTGCAATAGCACTTGTCCGTAGCCTTGCTGATCAGTTGTTGTGCGTTGGCCATGGCAATCTCAGTAGACACGCGCTGTTTCAGTGCATCTTTCTGCTCAGAAGACGAGGCACCCTTCTTGCCGGTGATTGAAGAAAAGTCCATAGTTGAGTGCTGGTATGTTTGTGCCTTGGGAGTGTTGTCGTTGCGGTGGACAAATTCGATGACAAATTCCTGCCGCCCGGCCACAACCTACATGGACCCCAGGCCAAGCGCATGTGGCGGCGCTATTGTCCTCTCCACCTGTGTGCCCTCCTCCGCCGAGGGATAGGGAGGGGCCTCTGGATACATGGGTGAGACTGGGCGCGATTAGCCGTAGGATCTCACGTGATTAGCAACTCCACATGCGCCCCAACACCACCGCCAGTATGGTGTTGTGAGGAATCGGCAGAGCGTCCGGGTGTTGGTTCGTGGAGCTGGAGCGGGTGCTGTAGCGCGCTGAAAATCTGTGCGCCGCTGTACGAGACGCCTGAAGATTGCATTGCATTGAAATTCTAGCGTGACTTACAGTCGTACGTTAGATCACGGATTGCCTGCTACGATTGAGCACACACGCGTTGGACCGGCTATCACGGAACTTGGAGAGACGCTGCAGAATATCGAGCGTCACTGAGATGCCGCATCTCTCCCTCTTGCCTATAATCCCTTCTGTTGCTGCACTGTCGCGGGCCTTCCTTACATGGGGGTGCAAGAGTGTGCGTGTTCTTGGCACAGATCAATTCTTGCATATTTTGACAGATCCAAAGCGTGCAGAGGAAGGTCGTGGAATTGTGACGTATGCGAATCATATTTCCGTGCTGGATGAGCCGATCATGTGGGGTGCATTGCCGAGCTCGTACTTTTGGGACCGTCGCACAGTGCGTTGGAGCTTAGGCGCAAGTGATATTATTTTTAAGAACGAGCTGTATCGCTGGTTCTTTCGGCAAGGACAGACGTTGGAAGTGTTCCGTGACCGAGGTATTTACCAAGATGCCATCAACCAAGCCATCCAGCATATAGGACGCGGTGCCTGGATCCATATTTTCCCAGAAGGTAAAGTGAATCTCACGCGCTCGACGTACATGCGGCGCTTCAAATGGGGCATTTCGCGCCTCATTCTTGAGGCGCCGATCTGTCCGTATGTCGTGCCTGTCTGGCTCATGGGTTTTGATCAGATCATGCCGCATCCCCGTGCACCACCTCGCTGGGTCCCTCGCACTGGTGCGGATATCTGTGTGGTATTTGGTGATCCTATTGATGTCGATGCATACAGACAAACATATTTCGAATGGGCGTCGATGCACCATGCCTCGGGACTCACGATACAGAGGAGTTCTTCTTCTTCTCCCGCTCTGGGCGAGTCGGTGCTTGACACACTATTGGCATTGAGGCTGCCACGCGTCGATATTCATACACCGCCACATCATATCTACACATACGATACGTGGCGCTCCGTGCAACTGGCGCCAGAGGACCATCCTGCGTATGCAATGATCCGCAGCCACCTCGCAGCCTACTTGCGCACGAACCTCGCTCATGTCGGTCTACAGACGCGCCTCACACTTGGGTATGGGCCCGGTGAAGGTTTGCTTGCACACCGCCCCGATGACGTTCACGTCTAGGCGAGCAGAACGTGCGGATAGTGACCGCTCATGACGCTGTTGTCGACGACGTTGCTGATGACATCATGCCCGTGCCGCTTGGCTTGTTTAGGATTGTCTCGAGGACCTTGTCCAGCGCTGGCACGTTTTCATGCTCCTTCGCAGCTCCTGCTTGGGCATCCCACAGAGCAGCGGCCAAAGATCCGTCACTGTCATCAAGGAGGTCCATCAGATTGCTAGAGCGTTCAGAACACTGTTCTAGAGTATGCGCCGTGTCTTGTAAAATACGCAAAAGCCCGCCTGTCAGTGGCTCCACGACATGGGACTGTACATGCTGAAGAAGCTCGACATTCCATCGCTGTCGCTGTCGCTTTCGTGCCGGCAGAGAAGCCGGATTTTTGGCAGTAAAAAGATCCTGTTTCTCTTCCTCCTTCTCCTCCTCCTCCTCCTCCTGCTCTTCCTTTTCACAGCAGCTATCCATTTCAGCCGCCCCAGTCACAAATTCCGCAAGACTGCGTGCATAAGCCAAACCGTCGACGCTGCCATAGACGGTTTCAATCAGGCGTTCTGTCTCCTGTGCGCCTTGCATGGAGAGCTGTAGGGCTGGCGGCAATTGGTGCAAAGAAGAGCGCGGCACATACTGCGCCGTACGTGGAAGACTCATTGCCCGGTATGGCATGGAACGCAAGTGCTCTCGCAAGGCCTGCATAAGACGTTCATTCGTCACAGATGCATAAGGCTGCAGCGGCTGGTCGTCTGCGACACAGGCAGCCCAAGCTGGCATGCTTGCATACAAGCCAACATCCTCGAGTGCCAGTATGCGGCGCATGTGCGGGCGAAAGAATGTCCAGTTGTGCTCGTCGCGTTCTTGCTCGAGCTCACGCTCACGTCGGTTAAGACGCAGGCCTGATTCCTGGATGGCCGGTGGCGGACGTGCTGGCCATACAGGACGGATGGGCCGCGTCCCATGCGAGCCAAGGCCAGGCGGACCAGGCGTCGACGCAATGGCATATGGCATTGCCCGCTGCATGTCGGGCACTTGAGTGCCATCGAACGTGTGGCTCATGTTCACGCTCGGAGCCTCAGGATTTCTCCGCGTTGCTGCATGCAAGGCATCTGGACGCCCGAGCTGTGCGGGGGGAAACACCAGGCTTAGCTCAGTAGGTGCGTTGCCAGATGACGACGACGGCACTGCAGCAAGCATCATCGGTAAGTGTTGCAAAGACTCGAGCTCAGGCGCGAGCAGCATGCGCTGCGCAAGAAATTCTCGCACGTCAGAGATTTCAGACGCATCCAATGCGCCGTCGTCATGGAACACAAACGTCGACCCATCATTCTCATCGGGGTGCCTGTCAGTCACGGGTGCCGTCGTGGCAGACGCCACCTGAGTGCTGCCATTACTTGTCTTTGTCGATGTCGATGCAGGCACCGTCGTAGGACCCGACGTTGTGTTTGAAGAGGATGATGCTGTTGGCACATCCAGCAGATCGGACAACGGCGTCCCCAAGCGCCGCTTCGGCTTTGCATGTTCACGTGCGCAGCATGCACTCTTGCCGGTGAGCTGGTGTTGCCCGACACCTGCATACGCAAGTGTGCGCCGAAACAAGAGCTCAGCCGGGTCAGACGTCTCGACACCCTGGAGTGACCATGTTGTAGAACGCGCGCTGCCGACGCGCATCATGCGACGACTAAGCTGGGCAGCATGTGGTTCAGCCTCAATAGAATGGCCTTCCCCCATAGCACGCTCATGCGCTGTGCGTTTCCGGCGGCCGCGACGTTGTGGTGTATCTTCCTGCATAGACGAGCCTGGTGACGTCGGCGCGGGAAGTTGGTCTTCATTCACGACGCTCTGGCTCTCCCGAGCGATGGCGCGCAGTCCCCACCCTTCCAGACGACGTGCAGCCGAATGATAAATCGAGCTGGGCGGATTAAACCGCTGCGCATTTTGAGTCACAAGCATGAAGTCGTGCTGGAACATATCCATATTTGTATAGTAGCCTTCGTGAATGCGCTTCTCCATTGTGCCGAGATCCATCGGATGTGTGATAACCTCGCGATAGCCAGGCACTTCATCTGCATTTACAGGTTCGTGGAAAAACAAGTACGAGTCACGTTTCTTGAGATTCAGTATGAGCGAGTCAAGCGCCGCTCGCAACGGCTTCATCCGCAATTGCTTCAGCGGTCGTGCACGTATCTTGCTGTCAGCTGGCAGCATGCTATTACGGCCCGTAGAAGATGAGTGCGGCGAGTTCCTACCTGTCGCTGATACTGCGCCTGTTCCCGCAGAGGAAGCGGAGTCATGATCATTTGGGGTCGGCTCAGGCCTCGGTGGGCGGTGCCGTTTCAGCTTGATACGTACAGGCGCACTTGGTAGTGCCACACGCCCGTCATCACTCGACGATGCATCTTCGCCCCATGACTCACTGGATCGTTCCTCGTCAGAGTATGGACTCCCAATTGATCGCGGCGTTGATCCGGCGTAGCTGCCCTGTGCCATGGCCGCGATGAATAGATTCACTGCTGAGTCAGCTTGTGGGTCGATCTGTAGACGACAGTCACTTGGTACAGATGGAGAGAGACTTACCGATAAGCGGATGGGAATTATGAAATCAATGGTGGAGTTTGCCTGGCTGCCTCCCTTTCTTTCAAGGCGTTCAGCCACTGAGCGTAAGGTCGTGTAGTAGAGAGAGCGTGCAGTTCATGTCCGGCCGAAAGACGCAATCGCACTGGACTCTCACCTTCGGCGCTGGGTCTGCCTTGTGGGCAAGAAGCCATAAATCCTCCTCAGCTGTAAAGAGAGTGAGGTGAGGTGTGTGGTTTTGGATTTTTCACATCTTGTATTCGAAGCTTTTGTGTCTGTGGGGAAAAAGGACGACACTCTGACCGCCACGAAGGGGAGCTTACGTGTTCATTCATCTCACCGTGACGTGCTGGACCCGCAGAATCGCTTGCATTGCAATCCACGTTTTGTCGCTGTCAGCACGCTTCTCTCGCATCGCATGCGTGCGTCCCTACATGAGCTACATCGACAAACCACGTTTCCACAAACCCACGCATCCGGCACGCATCAAGCCAGCACCTGCTGAGCCACATCTCGAGCCGCAAGCCACTCGCTTACCGCTCTTGCGTTCTGAGAACGTGCCGGCGAATGCACCCCCACTCCAGGCCCATGCTCAGGCTGGCTTAGACATGCAGCGACAAGCCATGGCCGATCAAAAGGAACTCCAGCGGCAGCAAGCTGCACAAATACAGATCCTCGCTGACGCAAAAGAACAACTTCGGAAAGAACTTCCGCTTCGTGGAATTCGATGCGCAGCCACTGATTGCAGTGCATTGGCGAAACACGAGGATGTTCAAGCGCATGTATTTCGTTCGAGGCGATCCAAGCATATTTGTCCCGATCCTCGAGGGGATCCTTCTATGCGTGTTCTTCAGCTGGGCATCGAACAGACGCAAGAGGTACCTGCTGCCGTGCTACGCGCTATGGAGCAGTATGGTGGCGAGCTACTTATGCATCCCGTTGTCTTCGACTGGGACTACTGGAGTGTAGATCAGATTTTACGTGCCTTGCTTCCCGATGAACTCGAAGAAGGTGCGCCATCGGCTTTTTCTATGGTGGGCCACATAGCGCACGTCAATCTGCGAGAAGAGTACTTGGCGTACCGCTACTTGATTGGACAGGTCATCCTGGACAAGACGCCGCGCGTCGAGACAGTCGTGAACAAGCTTGATACCATCGACACCGAGTTCCGGGTATTTGCCATGGAACTGCTGGCTGGCATACCCAAGTACACGGCTGATGTGTCGGAGTCGGGTTGTCTTTTCACACTCGATTTCCGTCATGTATACTGGAACAGCCGGCTTCATACAGAACATGGTCGGATCATCGACTTGTTCGAGCCGTTCCAGGTCGTCGCAGATGTCATGGCGGGTGTTGGCCCATTTGCAGTGCCTGCAGCGAAGAAGGGCTGCTGGGTCCTTGCCAATGACCTCAACCCTGCCTGTTATGAAAGTCTGATGCACAACATACGCCAAAACAAGGTTATGTCTCACTGCTTACCGAGCTGTGACGACGGTCGCAAGTTTATACGGCACAGCATCCGGCAAGCGTGGGAGGCTGCTTTTCCTGCGAACGATCCATCACTTATGAGCGGCCGACAAAAACGCCGCGAGCGTCGCATCGCCGCGAATGGAGGCGGTCCAACGGCCAATTCCGTCGAAGAACATGCCGGTTCTAAACCACCTGTGAGCACACCAGGCCTTGCAGCACTGGATCCACGACCACGTCGCCTGATCGACCACTTTGTCATGAATCTGCCAGCTTCAGCCCTTGAATTTCTAGATGCATTCCGCGGTGCTTATGCAGAGCTTGCGCAGGCCGTGGGAGCAGATGCACTCGACGCAGAAATCGCCGCCCGACAGGCTGCGCCTCAGCTTCATGCATGGCCTATGGTTCATGTTCATTGCTTTACAAAAGATGTCGAGCATGCGGGAGATGATATTTGTGCACGAGCTAGTGCAGCCCTAGGTCTCGAAGGAAATGCATGCTTACAGCCGCCTGGTTCGCCGCATGCGACACCTGACCTATCGCTTCATCTTGTGCGCTCCGTCGCACCGAACAAAGACATGTACTGCTTGAGTTTCCGTCTCACACCAGACGTGCTATACAAAACTACGACGTGCTAATGCGAATCAATCTTTGTAGGAGGAAGTAGGGGCAGCGGAGGGACAGGATGCAAGTAGCATGCAACAAAGAACGAAATAGAGCGCTTGTCATGATAGGAAACACGAGAGACCGACACGAGCAGGATCAAAAGTGATCTCAAGTCAACCCAGCATCTTGGTCAAGAATACTGCTAGACCAGTCCAGCACACCCTCGCGCGACAGAAGGATCTCACGCACTTCATTGGGCGGGTCGTTGCCGATATCTTTTGCACGTTCCCAGCGTTCCAGACGTGTGAGCCCCATACAAGGACCAAATCTGTCGTCGTTAGTACTATGCACTTGGACACACAGCTGACGGTGACATACGCTGGATCCAAGTCAAATACGCGCAAAATGTGCTCAATGCGGCTTAGACCTTCAGAATGAACTATTCATTCCACGAGTTAGTTTCTTCTCATCGCCTCCCAAGATATATACGTACTGGGCTGCATCCCCATCGTCTTGCGTGTCCTTTGCCAAATGCCATCAAAGCGTGGATCATCTATGTGAATAGATGGAAGGCCCTCAGCCTTTTTTAGTTGTTCTCTCGTATACTTCGGCTGCGCAGATTCGGCTGCATGCTCAGCTGCATGCACCGCTTCCACAGCTTGTGCAGCAGCGCTAAGTTTCGCTGCTCTCTTTCCACTCGCACGCACAGACGCAGCGCGCGACTTGGTACTTGTAAGACCCAGTGCATTACCGGCTCCGCTTGTCCTGCTAGGTGCCATACTTGTACGCACACGTCAAGAGGATCTCGACACTCGCGAGATAATAGGTTGATAGACAGTTCACACTCAGAGGCTATTAAGGCCTGATCGATTTGTTCGTTGTTGGTTGAGCAACAACTCCACCTGCCAATGGCGTTGAGCCCAAAGCGACACTAGAAGGCCGACTCGCGCACTTGTTGATTTTTTTTCCCCTTGAGACAAGGACGAAAGGTAGATGAGGCACTGGCGCTCGTTCGAACTCCACATCTCCTAGAAACAAAAATAAAGCATATGGAACACGCACGTGATTCGCTCGGCGCCGTCGCTCACCCAGACAAGTGTTTGTGTGGACGCGCAGGGCGCGCCCTGCACGAAGTAAGAGATGTGCAAGTGTTGATGTGATCTTTCGCGGGAATTAAGCATGTCACCACTACTGGACTCATTTTCACCCACGCATTGCTTATGCAAGCAAGTCATGCAGGGGGTGGGGATGGTGGACAAAGGGCAATTGACGCGCGCGCTGCGGGTGCATGACATGCTTGTCTGCTGAACTGCAGTTCCTTTCGGTCGGTACCAATATGACATGGCCAACTCCAGGGCGTCAATCAGCCGCTCTGGATACAGGCTCGGCATCCGCCGCGGAGCCAAGTGATACATTCAAATTGGCATCACCACAGCATGGTGTCCCGGCCTTAGTGTTCCAGAAACGCATGCCAGCGTCGTTGTCACCACCGAAACAGCAAGTCTCCCCATTTAAAAACAATGCGCCTTCACGAGTCGCATCCGTAAGTGGCTCATCACCAGACAAGAACCATGCACGCCCACTTGTGCCAGAAACCAGCGACGCAGCAAAGCGTGAGCATTCGCGCCGGTTCTCACATATTCATAGCCGGAACCTCTCGGCATTTTTTCCGCGCCCTGGCACGGATGCTGCGCGTGAATACGATGCGTATCGTGCGAGCCAGCCGCTCCCTCCCGTACAGGTTGCATCTGCGGCCACAAGCTCACCAAATACCTCGTTCGACTCTAGTACTGAGCCGTCCAATTCGCCAACGAAGCGGCGTGACCGGCGCACGGAACGCCGTGCAAGCTACATTCTGTCCAATTTGGCCAATGGAAGCGACATGACTCTTCGTTTGCCATCACAAATGGCCGCTGCGAAAAGCGCTTCCTCTGACCCGACACAGCTTATTTCACCAGACCCTACTGCGCCTCGTGCGAACTCGGCTGCTTGGTCGACGCTCCCATCCCGTGTCGTGTCAGACATGCAAGTATCGCCGACCATGGATATGCCGCACGAAACATTAAGACCACTTCCTTGCGGTGCTTCGACATTATGTGTATACAGCCTCGTGCATATCTCGCTAGGCGCCGTGCTGTGGGTGCTAGGCCAAATACGTGATTCGCTTGCCCTCGTTGGCATAGGATTCTTGTTGGTATTTGACACTATGGGTCTTGGGATTGCTCTCTGGAGGTACAGATCCATTAAGATGCAGCTCAAAAATACCACGGACTCATTCCGCTTGCCATTTGGCCCGCATCGCTTTGAAACACTCTTGGATTTCTCTCTCGTACTTTACCTATTTTTCTCTGGCATTTACATGTGCATGGAAAATGCAGAACACGCCCTACTTGCATCCAGCGCACCACATGAGGAGGATCGAGCTGGTCTGATTCTTCCTCGTACTGTGCTAGCTGTGGCTGTGCTCTTATGTGTTGGCACGAATGTAGTGCTTCGGAACCATGATCGGCTCGCTGCTGCTTGTGGCATGAGCCTGGATGCCGGTGATAGCCTTGACGGCCGTCCGCGGCGTTCGCATGCGCGCCATGTGTCTGTGCTCGCTCGTCCCATGCTTGCTGTTCAGCCAGCTTACGACGCACTTTCGAACCCCTTCGCCGTCATGATTTTGTTCTTTGTCACCGTGCTCTTCTTGTCCGCGATGCTTCTACCGCCTGCACAGGCAGCATCATTTGACAAGCTTGTTGCCGGCTTGCAGGGTGCCAGCATGATTTGTGTAAGTGTGACAGCACTGCGACCATTATGCAAGACACTGCTGCAGGCAGCGCCGTCTGCTAAAGATACGCAGGCATTGAAGTTGCACAAGGCACTGAGCGTTGTCGAGACGCATCCTGCTGTGGTAGGTGTGCCACAAATACAAATGTGGCAGCTCGCTTTGCCATCTCTTGGATATACAGAAGTAGGCGTCGGCACGGATGGCAAGCGAGGACTGGCCAACGTGCTATCCATGCGTCGACATGCAAAGATGGCGCCGTTGGTCGTGGCCGTTCACATCAAGCTTCAACGAAATGCTTCAGTCCAAGATTGTGAAGACGTAACCAGCCTCGCTTGGCATCATGGCTCCATCGCGCTGAACATTTTGCCCCATATGCAGGTCGGTGACATGGTGCATAGTGGTAAAACGGTCGGCGACCTAACTGTCCAGGTGACTCGGCTGGGACAAGACGCAGATGTGCGGGTTACGAAACATGGTGCGCACACACACTGTCATGGGCACGAGCATGGTCATGGTCACTGCGATGGCCATGATCATGAACATGATCACGATCATAGCCATGAGAATGACCATGATACCTGCCATGGTCATCATCACAATCACGGTCACGTCCATGATTATGATCATGACCATGACCACAGCACTCACGACGCCGAACTTGTACACAATCACGCGCAAGCAACTGAAATGGAGGCGCCATAATACCCATTACATAGGAAGGAAAAAGAGATATCTACGATTTAATCCATTCGGCACTTGAGCGTCCGCTCAATGACCTTGTCGGGTGTAATGATTCGAACAATGACGCCCATACCAGACAGTGCGTCACGCTCGATACCACCAAGCATGGTCTGTGAGATGGTTTCAAAGAGATCCTCTGGTTCCAAGTCGGGTTCCCACAGCCCCTCAGCCATACCGAAAAGTCGATCACTCGCCGTGCCACTAACGACAAAATCCTTTGCGAAATTCAAGCATCCAATGAGATCAGACGCTGCAATAAACGGCTCATTGTTTGAGTTCATGCCAGCCACCACAGGCTCAATGAAATATGGACCGAACCGACGCTCGTACAACGTCGAGCTCATGAGCTTCGCAAAGGTTTCTGGCTCAATGTCACGGTCCTCCTTCATCCGGTACATATTTAGGCGGTAGCGGAACTTTTCTCTCAGTGTAGCTACATCTGTTGCAAGCCCAGGAAGTCCGACATAGGTGCGGTCTGTCATCCGAAACACCTTGTCGAACTGAGTGGACAATAGCAGCGCCTGGTTGCCAAGACGCAAGTCGGATGCGATCGCCACACAGTTCTTGCCTGTCATGGCAATCACACTCCCGCCATTGTATTCCATAATACTCACTGCACACATTCGTTAGTACCCCTTCGGAGAACCATCGCACCGCATCACACGTACTTGTGCCAACGATGGAACAATGAGCCTGCAACAGGGAAGAGTAGCGACAGCGGTCGACGCGCGTACGTCCGCCGCAATACAGAGCTGGCCTCGTGGAGGCCCCATACATCAATCATTCACGTGACACCGACCCATTGGCCCACACCCTTCGTGATATTCACATCCCCAGCTTTGCCGCACGGATTGCAGTCCCAGTGAGCAGCTAAGTGGTGTCCTTCGCGTGGTGTGGGCATCCGACTGGGTAGCTGAGTTGCTTGTCTACGACCCGCCTTCACGTATCGCTTGACTTCTTTATATTTTTTTTTTCTTCTTCCTTGCCCTGCCATGAGCTCGCAGGTGCGCAAGATGCTGAGCGACTGTACGTACTCACTCGCATGCTCACTAGAAAAGTGCTCGTCGCCAGCGCCATGACGGCATTGTCCTATTATACATTCAAGGTATGTCTCGCATCTTTGTCTGAACTCGGAACACAGTATGCCCTCGAGCGTATGGACCCGAATCGGCAGAAAAAGATCGATGCGAAAAAGACGTCTGAAACCAAGCTCGGCAAGCTCGGCGTGGACCGTCGTGAGCTCAAGCTGAATGAGTATGAGGGTACGTCATTACCCCTTGCGCACGCGCACCTCTTGCTTACACTCACGTGTAGAGCAAATTGCTGTGGAATTGATCTTGCCTGAAGATATCCCGATCACATTTGAAGATATCGGCGGGTTAGATGGTATTATTTCTAGCCTGCAGGAAAGCATCATTGCGCCTCTATGCTTCCCAGACCTATTTAGTGGTACAAGTGGATTGCTCGGCGCACCGAAGGGTGTGCTTCTGTATGGACCGCCTGGCACAGGCAAAACTATGTTGGCCAAGGCGCTGGCGAAGGAAAGTGGCGCTACCTTCATCAACATGCATGTGTCGACACTCACGAACAAATGGTTCGGCGAGTCGAACAAGCTTGTTTCAGCACTATTTGGCCTCGCTCGCAAGCTGCAGCCGACGATTGTGTTTATTGATGAGATCGACAGCTTCTTGCGCGAACGAGCATCAAGCGACCACGAGGCTATGGCCATGATGAAGGCAGAATTCATGACACTCTGGGATGGCCTCACGTCATCGACAGATCGCATCCTTGTGTTGGGCGCGACGAATCGCCCAGCTGATATCGACGCGGCGATCCTTCGCCGCATGCCCAAACGCTACGCAGTGAGCTTGCCTGACAGTGCGCAGCGGAAAAAGATCCTGTCTATAATGTTGGCCAATGTGCCATGTGCACCGAACTTTGACCTGGGTGACATTGTCCGCAAGACCGAGGGGTACAGTGGAAGCGATCTAAAAGAACTGTGCCGCGCCGCAGCTATGGTGCCCGTCCGTGAAGTGCTGCGTAGTCATGCTGGTAGGAAGACGGTGGAACGTGCGCGCGAAAACTCCAAGGCTGGCCTGCCTAATGACACGAACATTGGCATGTCGGTACGGGCGCTGAAAAACTCCGACTTTTTCCAGGTTGATGCTACTTTGCCTGAGTCAAATACTGAGCAGGAATCATTAGATTAGATGTCGTTAAACCATGATCCCTGGATTTGTAGCATGTCATGTGTGGTGGTGGCGTTTCGCATGTTGACTCTCCAATTGATGGGCAAGCTGGCAAGCTAGCAAGCAGATAAGCTAGTAAACAGCCAGACCTCGGCTGTGTCTGCTTATTACTTAAAATGGATTTCTTTCCTTGTAGGGTTCCATTCCTACCGACCCATGCTCATATACTACACACGACAGTTGTCGATGCTCAAGATCAAGATATCACATGCACCAACCGACTCCAATTGGTCCATGATCTTGGCCACATCACTGCGTGACACCATGCTGGAAACAGCATACCAGTCGGACTCCCGCAAAGGACTCACAGTCGCTGCACGACGACCAGGCGTGATGCTGAGAGCCTGCGCAAGGTTGTCCTTCTGGATATTGTACTGGCACAGAACATACTTCGACGCGGCAATGACACCACGAATGCGTGCCGTAATAAGCTGGATCAGGTTCGCATCTGTGCGCTCATGAGGCCTCGTCGAACGAATCAGGACAGCCTCTGACGACAACAAAGTGGCAATGGGCTTCAACCCACAGGCACGCATGGTTTCCCCTGACTCGACGAGATCCACAATACCATCCGCGAGACCCAAAGCACATGCAGCCTCAACACTGCCGCTTAGATACTGCACAGATGTGTGGAGCCGACCATCGTTCAGCTTAGGCACGCCTTTCTTCTCTTCAAGCTCACGGAAGAACTGGCTTGATAGCAGATCGAAGCTCGTAGCAATCTTCTTGCCGACAAGATCTTCGACACTCTTGATGGATTCAATCGCTTCAGGCACCTGTACCTGCAGCTTGCACTTGCCAAAACCGAGGGGTAACACCTCCGTAATGCCCTCCGACACTGCCGGGCCTGCCTCTTGCACCATGTCCTGGCCCGTGATCGCAAGATCGACATTACCATCAGCGACGAATCGCGGTATGTCTGCGGCTGGCAAAAAGACCAGCGCTATGGGAAAATTCGTCACGAGGGCGACATCCAAGCGGTGAGCACGCTTGAACTGAATATCTGCGCCGCTTAACAGTGAGAGACACGTCTCATACAGACGGCCTGTTGGCATTAGTACCCGTACTCGTGGAGCACAAGTTTATCTGCGGAATCAAACGTACCTTTTTTAGGGATCGCAAATAGCAAACGGTCCTGAAGATTTTCTGGGCGAAGCAGCTGGGACATGATCTAGATGGGAGAGATCACATTGATTGTCATCCTGCTCTGCCTGTGCACACAACACATGGCTGGCTTTCCACGTGCACTTCAGGCGGTAAGAATGATTATGTCATCTAGACTGGAGGCACCTTTCCCCAACGACAACTAGCCACAGTCAGGCACGGATGACCTGCAATCTCTCAGCCTCCGTCGCTCTCGCACCAGCCGAGAGGTGGACATCCACCCTTTGGTCGCCACCTCCAAAAACTGGAATTGGGCAAGTAAAATTTTAAACCCACACTGGTGGAGCACCGCCGCCACCTTACTCAGTGAGAGTGCGAGCCAAAGTGAGCAATCAACTCCAGTTTCCCTGCCTCATACATTTTTCCTAAGCACGAATCGTGGTTGACTTCCCCTAACTGCCAGAGCACTGTGGGGACCGCCGCCACTGAAAATGCGGTGCACAAACTGTGGCTCACTGGCTATTGACTTTGCCGACTCACAAGCAGTATGCAGTGCATGTGGTGTGGTGCTGGAAGAGTCGCAAATCGTCAGTGATATTACTTTTGCCGAAAATACAGCTGGTGGGGCCGTCGTGCAGGGCAGCTATCTAGGCGCAGACCAGGTTCGGGCACGTACATCGGCTCCAGGCTTTCGTGGCAGCTCCGCAGGCGAGTCGCGGGAGTGTACCATTGCCAACGCGCGTTGGAATATCAACCGCATGGCTACAGCGCGTGGTGTTCCGGCACACGTAGCAGAACGAGCGCTTCGATTCTTCCAGCTAGCTTTGGATGGTGGCACAGCGACAGCGACAGGGTCACAGCCGAGGAACTTTGTTCTGGGACGCAAGTCGGACTACACGGTAGCATCATGTCTCTACGTGGCATGCCGCATGGCGAAAACGACGCATATGCTCATTGACTTTGCGGATGTAATCCAAGTCAATGTGTTCGTGCTGGGACGAAGCTACCTGCGCCTTTTGCGCGTCCTCAACTTGCAAATTCCCTTGATTGACCCATCGTTTTACATTAGTCGGTTCGCCGCGCTTCTTGAGTTTGGTGATGAGACACAGCGTGTCGTGACGGATGCCACACGTCTCGTGACGCGCTTCAAGATGGACTGGATGGTCGAAGGCCGTCGTCCTGCGGGTATCTGTGGTGCATGCTTGTTGCTGGCAGCACGTATGAACCACTTCCGCCGCTCCATTACCGAAATTGTTCAAGTCGTCAAAATTGCCGATGTTACACTGCGCAAACGTCTGGAAGAGTTCAAGGCTACGCCTAGTGGCCAACTTACTATTGAAGACTTCCGGAGCGTTTGGCTTGAAGAAGAAAGCAATCCGCCTGCTTTTGCTCGTGCTCGAATGCCCAAGAAACACAAGGATCCGCGCGTCAATCTTGTTGATTCTACGAGCATGGACGCGAGACACGCCAAAAGTACTGATTCTCGCCCTAATCTCCACGATATGAATGAAAACAGCCATGCTGATGGCAATAGCAATGGTGACAGTGGCATCGATAGCGGTGATGACGATCAAGTGTCGCCTGATAAGGAAGACCATGGCTCTCAGCAAGTTCAGCCTATTCGCTCCGATATCGACCAGCTTGCTGACCAGGCAACCGAGCAGGAAATTACCTCGTTTCTGCAACAGGCCGAAGTTCAGGAGCTCAGTAACGACTTATCCAAACAAGAACGCGAGCGAACGGAAAGAGCTAAGGCCGGACGCGTTCATAATGTATCAGGAGCATTAGCAGAGCCACCTATAAAGCTTTCCGATTCACAGAAAGAGGCGGCGTACGCAGCTGATGCGAATCTGGCACCCCCATCGTCAGCTGAATCGAAACCGAACGCCGCCGCCAACGACGGCTTAGACGACTTGGATGAAGAAGAGCTCGATAGCTTCATTTTGACTGATGAAGAAGTCAAAGTGAAGGAACGCGTCTGGATGGAATTTAACAAGGATTACCTAGAGGCAGCTCTTGCACGTCAGCTCAAGCTCGAGGCAGATCAAAAGGCGGGCATTGCCCCAGCACCTCGGAGTCGGAAGCGACACAAGCCTCGTGATGGTACAACAGCTCCGACGAGCTCCGCGGCTGAGTCCGCAAAGCAAATGATGCAACAGAAAAGATGGTCTCGTCGTATTAATTATGACGTTCTTAATAGCTTGTTTCCCAGTGCGAAGGGCAAAGAGGATACGGGTTCTGCCAGCGGGGCGAGAAAAGCCCATGGAAGTACCAACGAAGACGATGGCGTTGATGAGGATGATGACGAGGATGACGACGTGGACGAAGAAGTTGATGAAGACGATACTGAAGGTCCTTCGTCTTCGACTAAGCGTGCACGCCTTGATGAAGATTGGATGGCGCTCGGCGGTCTTACGCGGCAAGACTATGGTGATGACGCCGACTATGGCGACGATTACAATGACGCATGGTAGTTGATTTGCTATGTTTCTATAGAATATGATACCCTGCTGCTGTCTCTTACCTACGTAAATGAATTGATGCACGAGACCAAACAAGCTTTTTGTCCTAAGCTAACAACTTGCTGGTCGGACGATCGGGCAAGTACGTTGGAGAGCAGAACGTGCGTGGTGGAGTTTTGCGCCGCCCAAGAAAGAAAAACATCGCGCACTGTGGAGATGCAAGTTATGTGTGGTCGTTCCAAGGGAAAAGTCAAAGCGATTGAGTACCTGCAGGGTTATTCGACAATCCATGCTACCATCAGGGTAGGTCACCGTAGCCAACAAAATCCCTTGTTTGTCTACGTATGCGAGTACCTGTACGACGCACGTCGGCCGCTTGGCGGCTATGGCATTTGCATAGGCAGTTGCGCTTCGACGGCTTTCAAAGAGCAAAGGCATTCGTCCAAATCCAGCAAGAGGCATGCAAATCAACACCAGGCTTGGGCGAAGAAGCAACGCATATAAAGACACATCCACAAACTAGCGTGGGACAAGAAATCGGCTCCATACCACCTATGTCGACGGAGCAAGCTCATACACTATGCACGCCTCGCTCGCCTGGGCCAATAAACCAGCGTATGGATATGATCCACTTTAGTTCTTTCGACGTGACGGACCAAGTGTTTCTCTGCTCGAATGATGTGGCCGCGATCGTCAACTTGAAACCCGTGGTTCCTGGACATGTCCTTGTGATTCCACGCATACCATACAAGCGTCTGGCTGACATGCCGCCTCATGCGGTTGGCGCGCTCTTCGAGACAGTCCAAAAAGTCGGGCGCGTCGTGGAATATGCATTCAACGGTGACTCACTCTCAATCGCTGTTCAGGATGGCGCATCTGCAGGACAGACCGTTTCCCATGTGCATGTTCATGTCCTGCCACGTCGCCCACGAGACATTGAGCCTAGTGATCTTGTGTACGACATGCTCGACAAATTTGGACTTGAGCTCCGCGATATACACACAGGCAAACAAATGGACAGCGAACGTAAGCCACGTACAAAGGCGCAAATGCGTGAAGAGGCCAGTTGGCTAAAGATGCAGTGTGATCATGTGCTGGGGCCTGACAGTGATGAGAATGACAGGCACGGAAAATCGACGCTCCCTGTGACGCTGTTGAGTGGGTTTCTTGGATCGGGGAAAACGACTCTGTTGCGACACATCCTTATGAGTCCAGAACATGGATTGCGTATCGCTGTCATCATAAATGACATGGGCGAGCTCAACATCGATGCACAGCTCATCGCTAATGGCCAGCTGATTCGCGGGAAGGACCACTTAGTGGAACTTTCGAATGGATGTATATGCTGCACGCTCCGTGCGGACTTGCTGGAACATGTGGCCCTACTCGCGCGTGATAAGCGCATTGACTACTTACTGATAGAGTCCAGCGGCATCTCTGAGCCGATGCAAGTCGCGGAAACATTTAGCGCAGAATTTGCCGCTACGGTGGTCGAAGACGAGCGACTCGCAGCTATTTTTCAACGCGGTGGACTGCCTGCCATTGCTCACCTCGACACTTGCTGCACAGTGGTCGATGCTGCGAGTATGCTTCATGATTTTGACACATCCGACTTTCTTGTTGACCGGCATGGACCAACAGTGCCAGAGGACGACGACCGCAATATCAGCGATCTTATGGTGGACCAGCTGGAGTTTGCCAACTGCGTCATTGTAAACAAGTGTGATCTTGTGTCGCCAGATGCACTGGAGACAGTGATGGCTCTCGTCAAAACGCTCAACCCATCCGCACGCGTAATCCCTGCATCATACGGCCGCGTTGATGTAAATGCCATCTTGTCAACGAAAAGCTTCAGCTTGGAAAAAGCAGCCCTAAGCGCTGGATGGTTGCGGAGTCTCGTGGAAGATGTCAAGCCGGAGACCATCGAGTATGGCATCAACAGTTTTGTGTACCGTGCACGCCGTCCATTCCATCCGGCGCGACTATGGGAGACGATCCGTTCCTGCTTTGTTGTGATCCAAGAAGAGACCATGGATGATGGCGTCGAGCAAAATCGTGACGACACAGAAATGAGCTCTAACGATGACATGAATGAAGATGCACAGCCAGCATTATGCCCACAACAGCGCCTTGCGTGCAAACGAGCCTCACCATTGTGGAAGGCTGTGCTTCGTTCAAAGGGATTCTTGTGGCTTGCTACACGTCCCCTCTTGTTCGGTAATTGGTCACAGGCGGGCGTCATGCTGACGCTGACTGGCGGCGCGCGTTGGAGGTGCGAAGTACCTGAAAACGAGTGGCCTGATGACCCAGAAGTCCATGCAGCTATTCGGCGCGATTTTGATCCATTGACCCCATGGGGTGATCGACGTCAAGAGCTAGTCTTTATTGGCCAAGATGTCGATATCTCAAAGATTACAAAAGCGATGGATAGCTGTCTGCTTCGAGATGATGAATGGAGACAATGGGAAAAAATTATGCACAACAAGGCCATGTCAATGGATGAAAAACACGACGCACTCGCTGATCTTTTTGAAGATGGCTTTGAAGACTGGGTCGATGAAGAGATGGTCGTCGAGGAACACGATCAAGACCACGACCATGACCACGATACACCAAAAAGATTGTAATGCAAGCGAGTTGTCGGCAGTTGCAGTGCCGTATGTCTATTTACAAGATACCTGCAGCCACAGAGACCATTACGCCTAGAGCAGCAAACAATAATGCTCCTGTGATACACGCCAACACGAACACTTGACTTGTAAGCGCCCGGTATTCGTGAACGTACCCTCCACTCGGCTAGGAATAAACTTTCCGCCGATCATGACCTCCTGCGTATGAAAGAAACGCAGCGCCCCACATAGCAACACGAAAATACCGACACCAACGAACGAGATACCGATCGGAGTCCCACTGCGACGTTAGTATGAGTGTCTCGTAACTTACAGCCGCTGAAGTGAACGCATTTTGACGTTGCTCCCTGCAACAGTAACAGAATGGCTAAACTCAAGAGGGCGCTTCGATGCCCCTTGGTTATCATCAACAATTAGTTCCGGCAAGCGGAAAAGCTGTGCTATAGCACTAGATATTAGCTGTCCTTTTCCACATACATCCCGATAGATACAAGTGTGAGAGAGGTGCGCATCCATGCGAGAAATGTCCGCTCCAACGCAAGATGGTCACGAGCCACCGAGCCCTTGTTCTCTAGTGTGTGCCACAATTCCATGGCGAAAATGAACGAGGTGCAAGTGAAATATGGTATTCGGTTATGGGGGAGAATTCGTCAGTGGCTTCATCCAAGACCTAAGCCGCGCCCCTAACCGCCCTCTTGTCATGTGCATGACATGCATGACAGTATCGGGCTTCCATCGGGCCCCCCCCCCCACCACTTTCCCCCGCGATTCTCCGTTGGCCGCACGGATCGCCCAGCTCCAACGCACCCACCATCTTGCAACGGCCATGTCGTTTCCTATTTACGTCAAGTCAATAGTAAAGTACAAGAGCCCACATCAACAAGACTTGTCCTTCCCCAAAGGTCACACGCTTCGTGTATGGGGCTATGCGAATCGCGAGACCCCAACGACGGAGCCAGCCGCCACTGAGGAAAGCGATGAGGACGATGAAGACGACCATTGGTATATGGGGGAGTGGCTCGATGGATCACGCAAGGGTCAGTTTCCTGCTAGCCTTGTGGTACGTGTCGAAGCGCCTGAGTCTGAAGCACATCGGGCTGTGTCAATCTCATCTGACACCACGCCTCTGGAACCAAAGGCTCCTGTCGCTTCCGTACTTCCCTCCGCATCCACAAATTCAAGCGCAAATCTAGAACTTGAGAATCCCACCACATATTCCGATCCTATCTCCATCTCTAGATCATCTAATTTGGCACGGCCTCATGGTTCCAGTGAGTCGGATACGTCTGCCTCTGTGGCTCAACATGTGACTGGATCTATACCAAATGCCGACCTAACAAGCTCGACAATGCTTGCACCAACATGCCTTCCATCTAGTACTAACAATCATGCATCTATGCTTACCTCGGAAACTTTATGCACACATTCAAGTCCCGAACCAGCAACAGCAGCACCTGGGCCTGTGTCAGTGTCAGACCCTCATCCGGTACCGGAGCCGATGGAATTGGCTCAAGGTTCATTACCTTCTTCTGAATCACCAAAAGCTACTTGCACCAGACCAGTAACTTCAGAAATGGATGCGGGACGTGAAGACTCGCTATCACAAAAATCTGAGCCAGTCACGGAACATGTTTCAGTGCCGCCTACACACACAGCACCTGCATCAGTTGGTTTGATGCCCGAAGAAGTTTCACCTGAGCATGAAGCTAGAAACATACCCTCTGCTGAGGCTATTCCGGTGCCACCGTCTGAAACTGAGCTTAGTCGGCCTCAACCGATATCCAAAGCTACACACGAGTCTACCTCGGCACGTTCCGAACATTCGACGTCGGAGTCGATCCGAAAACCACCCGTCGAGTTAGATGAGTCGCAGAAAAATTCCAGTATCGTTCTTCCTTCTACAGAGGACCCACCCACCAAAAACAAAGCTGACGTCTCGACTTCCAGCCCATCGCCTGCCAAAGACCCCAGCAGCATGTCTCTTCGTGACCGTATCGCAGCCTTCAATAAACCAGCTGTAAAGACGCCACCACCCATCCTCCGCGCAAAACCGGGAGCATGGAAACGTCCACCACCAGCAGAAGGTGAGCCCAAGCCATTGCTGCCACCACAGATGCCAATCGCTTCGGCTAAGACGCCATCACCTGTATCATCCGAGTCAATCCGCAACTCTGGTGACACGCACTCTACACCTGAAAAGATTGATGCTAAATCAACTGAAATTTCGGCCAATGGCTTTAGTGCTTCGGATGCTAAAAGCAGTATCAAAATGAGCTTGAAGGAACGCATGGCAGCTTTGCAGCGAAACGAAAGTGTTGTAAACCATCAGGTTTCATCGACCGAACGGAAGCCACCCGTATCAAAACTTGTGAATCCACTTGCGACAGAAGGGCCGCCTCCCGCTGAGAACGAAGATGAAGCAGCACGACGAGCTGCCATTGCTCGGCGGATGGCTGCACTGGGTGGTCGCCGTGTTGAAACGGGCTTATTTGGTCATGCTCCTACTCAAAAAGACAATTCTGCTCAAGTCTCTCAACAGGATTTAGAGGCAGCAGCAACCGATGCATCGCATGAGCCTAAGCCTTTACCTGCTACCAACCCAGATTTAGATGTGCCACCACCAGCTGCTGCAGGCTCGGACTCTGGGCCACAAACGCTGGTAATACCTCGACGTACCCCTGCCCCTCGCACGCGACGCACCAAGCCAGCCGAGGCGAAAGACGATTCAAAAGATGCACTCGGTAACGCAGCAAGCTGCGCTTCTAGAAACGTTCCATCGGATTCGATAATGGGTACGCCTGAGGAAAGTAAAATCGAGGAACCATTCCATCCGCCGACAAATGTACAGACAGGGGCATCGAGTGATAGCCCAGTAAATCCTTTGAACTCGCCAGTCCCAACTCTGCCGCTCAAGACTCCGGCAGATGTGACCAAAAACGTTTCACTGAATGACCCGGCCAATGCTCGCAACGAAATGACAAGCTATGAGCCAGAAAACGTCCAAGATGAAATGGTGCACCAGTCAGGGTTCATGCACATCGATAAGGAATCTCCCACAACTGCAAGTGCTCAGCCCGTGACTCTTGATTCGCGAAATGAGGGACAAGAAAGAATGCATGCAACACACACAGATAATGAGTCTGATAAGGGCGGACATCTGCGTTACAATCCGCCCACAACCTTTCATCACGTATCACAGGCATTGCCAGATCAGAACGCCCCTGCACCTGAGTCTGGAGGGCATCACATGCCCTCGTCCGACGTTATTTCGACAGTGGAACCCGTTGAATTGGTCCCAGTTTTTCATGACACTCAAGCCGTTCAACATGACGTCAGATTACCCAATGATTCAGCGGAAGAGTTGATGAAATCTTATTCAAAGCCAGTTCTCGCTCCCTATCAAAAACACGATGTCACTTTACCAAGATCACAATCCTTCGAGTCTGTCCATCCCGTGCATGAGCCAGAGCGAAAGTCTTCAGCACAAAGCCACTATGCCGCTGAGTATGACTCTGCCAACAGAGATCAGTACAACAATGTCATGTCAATGGAACATTCTTCTAAGTTGCAGAATTGTGAAGACTCTCCTCCTCATGTGAGGGGTAAGACTACTTCTGGCCAACAGGAAACGCCAAAAGCAACTGACACTGTTGACCAAATAGGTACGGCCATTTCTACTATGGGCATTGATGACGGGCGTGCTGTGGATGATGCCGACTTTTCTGACCAGCAAGCTCTTCTAGAGCATCTTCTTCAAAATCCCTCATCAAATGAGACCCCTACTATGACAGCTGGAATTTTGCCTCCTGACTCAGCGACTACTCCTACCTCAGAGCCGGCACCTCCGCCTTCACACATTCATGCGTTGGTTCCTCCTCCCACTCACGTTCCTCCTCATTCACAAAGTCCGGCACCCATTCGCACATCAACCGATGTTGTGTCTCCTACCTCCAACTCCTTACAATATGGCGACGCCGATCTCTCTCCCACACATGAACCAGAACTCTTGACATCCATGGACGTTGAGACCTCGCGCCGTGGTTCAATGGTTTCTCGGCTGGCACGAATGGGCAGTAGACCTGCTGTTGGTATGGAACAACCATTCGTCATGGGGATGCCAATGCCTATGCGCCGAAAGTCTAAAGATACTTCCCCTTTATCGCCTAGATCGCCAAGGATAGAAACTGATGATCAGGCTAAAAAAGCGGCTACATCTATCGAGACACAAGCACCCGAAACATACGTTTCAACAAATGAAACATCATTTTTGTCCCCAGAAATGCAACGAGCCTCTGCGCTTCGACCAGAGGGGGCTGTAACTTCTGGTATCATTACCGATGCTGACGCGGAATCTGGCTCGGACCAAGCCATTCACCCGCTGAGTCCACCTACACGAATGGCGCCATTACCACCCACTTCCAATCGAGTCGCAGAATCGGATCCTTTAACACCGGTGGAAACTGCGGATTTGACTTCCATACCCCACAAGCCCACACGAGCGCCTCCCCGCGCCCCCCCACGTCCGCCCAATGCCTTATAGTATTACTTATAGGGAATATCGGTGAGAGTTGATAAAAATTTGACGGGATTTCTCCACACAAACCTTGAAACTTGGTCGCAATTGCTACACATCTACAATCTTGAGGTCCTGTACTATTCATGGTCAGATTCAAGAATCGCTGGCTCCTTTTGACTTTAGCTGCAGAACCACCAGCAATTCCTGATGATTATGATCATTATATACCATTTTCTCAGCGTGCACCTAATGTGAACGCTTATTCCATCACCAAAGCAATACGTGCTTCTCTCCGAGACAACTTTGGCGATGTATCCGCGGGCGCGTATGCAGGTCCCTTGACATGCAAATATTATTCACCAAAGTCCGGGATTGGGATACTAAGAAGTTCGAGAGATGGCGTACGCCAAGTTTGGGCTGCAACTACGCTGCTTAATACTATCGATGGCCATCGTGTACGCATCTGTGTGAGGTCCTGTGGCGGAACCATTCGGAAAGTGCAACGAAAAGCTATATCAATCGATAAGACATGCATACTACGTCTCGAACAAGCAAGACAGAAAAATAAAGATGCTGTACGCACAGCGAATAGCGAATATCATGCACGCAGTGGTCAAGAAAGCATGAATGCGTCTAATGCACAGGGTGACGCAGACGACCTAGGCGTTAGTATCGAAGAGGATGATGACATGGGTGTATCTATTGACGAAGGTGGTAGCGATTCATTTGAAGACACGTCTTCGAACGGTGCGGATGATCTCGAAGAATCTTTCCCAGTATCTGACGAATGCAAGCGTGAAATTGCAGAAAGTCGATCTGTGATAATGTCAATAACAAGATCATGACAAATTCCGATATTTTAAAAAAAACGAAAGTAAAAATTCTCTTTTGTTTATATATTTCGCTCCCACCGGAAGTCTACGTATTAAGTCTCGTTGGTGTAGTAGGTTATCACGTCGGTCTCATACGTGATCGCGCTTGGCGCGAGGCTGTGATATCTGGAGGTCGCCAGTTCGATCCTGGTACGGGACAAAGATTTTTTGCCTTCTCGATTCTATGTGAATCTTTTTTAAAGTTCATACACGATCAAGTCAGTCACATAAAAGAAAAAAAAAAGCAGCCATAAGTATGCCGCTAAAATATCTGAGTGTTTTTGAACGCGTTTATAAACTGCAACTAGAATAAGTACATAAGTCTGAATTGCGTGACATCGCGAGTCGTCTCGTTGGTGTAGTAGGTTATCACGTCGGTCTCATACGTGATCGCGCTTGGCGCGAGGCTGTGATATCTGGAGGTCGCCAGTTCGATCCTGGTACGGGACATTTTTTGATCTTCAAATATTTTTTATGGTTATCGGCTGGCTCAAATGGAAGGGACAAAATGAAATAAACCAGCTCTGATAGTCTCTGGTTCTATTTCTTGCCAGAACATAAACCCGAACACATTATTCGGCAGACTGAAAG